>Ga0307507_10001365_pt1 | contig 54653 bp, 15 predicted proteins | sample 7_EM_MG_FD_207223 | JGI IMG/M metagenome (GOLD analysis project Ga0307507, IMG submission 207223) | Populus trichocarpa ectomycorrhiza microbial communities from riparian zone in the Pacific Northwest, United States - 7_EM | ecosystem: Host-associated > Plants > Roots > Unclassified | place... | reverse complement strand
AGCATATATAAAAGTCTAAATTTAAATTATTAAAATTTATTATTAAGTGGTTGTTAAGATATTAAAGTGTGATTTTTCTATTTTTTGGTGTGTTTTTGAAGTGATCAGCTCACCCGTTTGACCAGCTTACCCGTGAAATACGTTAATATATTTAAAAGACATATTAACTTTAAATATGTTTTAGGCCAGGAGGATTTTGGCTTACTCTTATAGAAAGCAGATTATTATAAACCTGTTTTAATTATTATAGATCTGTTAGATATAAGCCTATAATATATTAGCAAGCCAATTAGAACGTGTTTGTAATATGTTTATTACTATTTTATGATTTTAATGCTTTTAATTAAACTTATATACTACCTCTACTAGTTCTTTTCCTTTTAGGTATAGAGTAAGCTTCTTTTTTTAAATTATTTTAGTAATATAATCTATAGTAGCAAAGCTTGCGTAGATCTATGCTAAAGAAGCCTTTCTATACTGCATATAAAACTATTTAAGGGCAGGACTTTAAAGAAACTTTCCTATAAAGATATTAGGTATTTGTTTATAATTAGTTTAGAATATATTTACTAAGAGTAAGATCTAGATTATACATTTAACAAACCAACTTAATTACCTTATTTAGTATCTCTAAAGGCGGCTTATTTAGAGGGGGTAGTATATAACTATATACCCTATATAAGGTAAAATAAATATAAGGAGTCTCTTCTAAGTTATCTGGAATAAAAATATAAAAAGTAACCTTATAGTCCTAATAGATAAGTTTCCCTAGTCTTTAGGGGTGGTTAATTCCTAGGAATATATTATAAATATATTATAAACGTAACCAGAATGCGTTTTAAGCAGGTTATTTTTTTTTTTACTATAGTCTACCCTTCCATAGAGATTTAATTTAATAACTCCGCATTTCTCTATTATATTGGCACCTATATTGCCTAGTTAAATAAAAGATGTTAAATACGCAGTATTATATTTCTTATTTGCTAGTAATGCTTTTTAAAAGTGTTTTAAATGTGTTTCCATAGTAGCCTATATACAGGTAAAAAATAAATGCTAAATATTAGTAATATTCTAATATAATTAGTTCTAAATATAATTTGGTTGGGTTCTAAATATATTTAGGTAAAATAATTATATACTAAGTATCTTTATTACTTAATTGTTAGTGTATAAGCCTCTATTTAAGAGCTATATATATTTCTAGCTTCCATGCTTCCAGAGGTCACGCCTACTATATATAGCAGTTGTCCGGCTAACCATGACGTATAGATCTAGCATTTGGGCCACTGGAGAAACCAAAAAAGGCCCCCCTAAATCACTCCTTAAACCACTCCAAAAGGTCCAAACAGCCTGCCTTAGGAGTATAACAGGCGGGTATAAGCGAACGGCCATAGCACTGCTTAAGAAGGAAGCCAATATTCCCCCCCTACAACTATATATTAAAGCCGATGCAATGCAAAGGGTGTAAAAGAAACGTAACTCTAACGTCATAAAGTATATTAAGACACGCCTAAACAAACTATAGAGGGACCCTAGGGTGCCCTATAGGAGAAGAAACCAACAACCCCAAAGTAGGGAAGATATATTAGGAAAACAGGTAGAGAAAGCAGAAGAAAAATAGTACGGCGCTAGGGCCCAGGCCTATATAGAGGAGGAAGGGAAACGCGTAAGAGGCCAGTAAAGACAATAGTAAGGGAGAGAAAGGAGCCAAAGTAAAGTATAAAAGAGTACTAGAAAACCATCTACCGCAATACAATACTGGTTGGACCGACGCTGGAGAGACGAATAGGAGTTAAAGGTACAGAGGTAGACTTAGGCAAGGGGAACCCAAGCCATAATATAGGTAACGCTATAGGGGGTAAATACCTAAGGGCTCTAAAAGGGCCTAATAAAGGCAGAAAATACAATAGCAACACTCTTAAGGACAGAAATAATAGGACTAAAAGATTGGCTTTACTGGGTGGGTATCCTAGTGGGTAGCCTAAGGTGCAAATATAGCTGGCTAAGACAGACACCAAAATATATAATACTGTTATGCCCCTTACGCACCAGCCAAGAAGCAATGCTCTTAGCAGCTAGCACAGAAAACTATAATACACTGCTCTTAATATAGAAAGGCCTTAAGGCAGCTACCCAGTGGCTCATTAGCTAAAATATGCTAGACCAGTTCCGGGTTACAAAGGAAATAGCAATAAAAGGCAAAGGGGCGAGTAACAGGCGCCCTCTAATAACTCTACAGAAGTAGAGTATAGTGTATAATACTAGCGCGTCCGTAGGTTTGTTACGGCAGCAGTGGTTCCTAAAGAGGTTAAAAAGTAAGGTAGTAGAGCATCACTGGTGACTTATAGGCGACTTATAAGCGAGCCCTAAAAGGCGGGGAGACGGATCACGGGGTTTTCTTAAATAGAGTTTTCTCCCTATATGTATATAAGGAGTAGTCCGCGTAGGCCTAACAGGGATCCAAATCGGACGTTAAGCAATGAATAATAATATTTCTAGCTTAAAATTGTCTTTAAGCTGCTAAAAATAAATAAATATATATTAACTTAAGTACTAAATATATTTAGAACTAGTTCCGTACCTATTTGCATTATATTTATAAATATTTAGGTCGCTTTTATCTAGGGCTACTCGCTCTCTCTATATTTAACCCTACGTCTCTTTAGTAACCATAGTATAGCTTAAAGATTATAACCAATTCTAAAGATATTTATAATGTTTTACTCCTAAATAACTCCTAGAATCTTATTGTTGGTAAAAGAGCAGCCGGATTTGGAGGCTGCTGCCTCCCGTTTTTAGAGGCAGTTTCCCCTCGCTTAGATCTATGTCCGTCGCCGCTTTTCCAGCGTACTAAGCGTACTAGGGTAGCAGGGTCCTCTATCTCCCTCGCCAAACTTAGAAGTACGCGCAGCACCCTTCCCACGCACCGCTTAAAGCTCCCTAAGCTGCCCACGGCGGTTTATAAAGCCATAGATTTCTACTACTTATTTAAACCTATTCCCACCCTTACCCTTATCCTCTATAAACAACACTCCCTTCATACCATAACCCCTCCTCTATACTACGCTCCTTTAATCTATCTTCCGCAGCAGCTATAATACGCATTTGCCCTCCTATACTATCACATCATTTACTTCTAATAATTTAAATTTTAGGTTTTTATTTATAAGATTCTTTGCCTGGCTCTGCCCTTAAGACTATATTCTAACCCCTTCTCCTATAAACCCCTTTTAAGAGTTACCATTAACAATACCTCCTCTTAAGCTAGCTTTAGTGTATAGATAACTAAAAGTAGCTAAGTTACCAAGACACTATATATTTAACTATTATGTCCTCTTAAACTAAGAAATGGTAGAATATAAATTTAGCTTTTAGCTGGAACTTTAAACTAGGATAGCAATCCTACTCTAAGCTAGGATTATACTCTAACTTAAGCTTTAACTCTAAGGCTAGGGAAGATGCCAATTCTAAGGGTAAATACTTGCGGTAAAGGATAGCGTTTTATAATAGTTAAGATAGGGTAAAGTTAAAACGGAGTAAATAGTCTAATACTTTTATTAACTATAAATTCTAATAGTAGAAAGAGTTTATATATATCTAAACTAAGGTTTACTTTATAATGCTAATAGTTAGTATTTAGGTTTTACCTAAAAGTTAAGTCTAACCTAATTAAGACCCTTTATTAGTACAAGGCTAATATGTTTAAACTATACCTTAAATAGCGCATAGAGAATTCTTAAATTAGAAAGGAGAGCGCGATCTAGGTATACTAGAGATAAATACTTTATAAGTTTATAGATATAGTAGGCCATAGTATAAATAATGGCGCAGAGCTTAACATATAAGATATATAGTTACCCCCTCTCTCCCTAGAAATTAGGCTTATTTATTATAGTAAATTCCAACCTACTTAATGCTAATATTTAAGTTGGATACGTTGGAAAAGGAAAAGCATATAATATATATATAGGACTTATATGCAGTTTTTAATACCTACTAAATAATAGATATAAAGCCTCACTATAGTTGTTTTTAAGTGCAAATAGTAACAATCCTCCTCCTTTCTGGTGCCACGGCAACATAACCCTAGGCCCTTATTAAAAGTTTAAGCGTAAAGGGCTTAAATAAAGCTCTTTTATATAAACATATCACAATCCTAAGAGTTTATAACGCGAAAAATTATAATCTAACTATAACTGTCGCCCTTATAAATCTTATATATATTAAGAATGCTAGAGGCATAGGCAGACAGTATATAGCCATACTAATTAAAGATGGCATATATAGCACTAATAGACTTATAGCAAGAGGTTTATTTTCCGTTTTAAAAATATCCTAGCATTTTATATCCTATCCTATCTAATAAGCCTTACTATCGCTAATAATGCATTTAAATACTACTATACTTTACTAGAAGAGATTTTCTAATTAAAAATCCTAGCGCATAAAAAATATCTTAAAGTAAAATTTAAGAAGAAGGAAACGCAGCCAATATTTTAAGATGTTAAGAAGATAGCTAGTAGGGAAGTGTTAGACACTAAAGCATTCCCTTACCATAAATGCCGCGATTACTATATATAGTTAGGCCAAGTGGCCGGATTTAAATAATTGCTTAAGCTCTACTAGCTACAATAAGCCTCTAGGAGAAAACTAAACAGTAAGTGCTTAATTTAATATAAGTGTACCTATTAACTAAGCTTTCTAGGCGTCCTTACTCCAGAAAAGCGAAATTAGATAATAGGTTATTACGGTAATACCTACTAACGGTTTTATTTACCTAATTTAATTAAACGCGATTTCTAGTTAATCTACTTTAGAACTTTATTATAGGTCGACCTTATCTAATATACCGTATAGATGGGGATCTTATAAAATAAGTAAGCCCCTATAGGTCTTACTAACAACCAGAAACTTTAATTTTAGTTAGAACTTAATTAATACCCTAAGATTTTATAGCATTATAAAAAACAAGAGCAATATAAGCAAAAGATCAGCAGCTAGGGATATTACTCTATTAACGCCACAAAGGAAATAAAACTATATAACCATTATAATAAAGCTAAATATAAACTTAACAGTCTTATAAACGTCTTACATAAACAGAAAGAGGACTAGGCTATTTTTAACTTTTATAATACTATCAACAATTATAATATTAAAAGGCAGCTTAGTAGTAACGTTAGGACGGACATTTCTACCTATTTAGCTATATAATATAAATTCCGCAAACGTGCTACTATTACCAAATTTCTCTCTTAACTGCTACATAAGCTTAAAGAAGGGCACGCTATAAAACTCCATATAAAGTTTATCCGTAATCTTGTTAAGTATTATAATTGGCAAGAGAGCTAGCAGAATAAGATCCTAAGTAAGGCTATTAAATCTTAACTTAGATCTAAAGTAGATAAAAGTATAATAGGCGTAAAAAGAGGTGCAGCTAATACTAATACTAGTGCGCACTAATAGGCAAAGCAGTAGAAAGAATAGATTAGCTTAGACTTACCTCTCTAAGAAAGTCCAAAAGCGACGTAAAGCACGGTTCCATTAAAGGAAGAAAATATTAAGATTATTTAAACCCTATATCCTATAACGTTTACTAATCTGGTTTGCCTTATCTATATTAGCAATAGCCGACTTTTAACGCTAAGGCGGACCCGCCTATTTGCGAAAAAGGATATACTATAGAAGCACCTTAATAATTATGTTATAGAAGGACAGTTTAGGCAGGGTTTCCACTATAAACATTCTTATTGATTAGAGTGGATTAAAGGACTAGGGCATTTTAAAAATTACGCAGCCTATATATATAGCATATAGCATCTAGTTAAAAGGTACTGCTAGGTAAGTCGCCTTATCTATATAAGAATCCTATACTAACCCTCTAGTACTAATAGAAAGGCATATAACTGGTAAATTTATACACAACGTTTAAGCTCGGATTAAAATTTCCAATCCGTGGATTAAAGGAACTCTTTACCATAATAATAGCAGATCAAAGTTAGCGGAGGCTTAGAAGGCCGCCTTTATATCCTATATTATATTCCCATTAATGCTCCTATCTTAAAAACAATCTCTAGTATTGCTTCTTAGTAATTCTCTCCAGTCTCTACTTAACCCACTTCTTTTACTCTTAATTATCTCTATAAGGAAAGATTAAGGACTTAGCTAAGTTCGTTTTACGTCGTCTTTTCTATTTTTATTTATCTTTGTGCTTTAATATAAGCTTAGTTATGGTTAATACCGCTAAGTTAAGTATTCTATGGCATCTTTAATGGGTATCGTTTTTATTTTGCTAATTAGCGTCCATATATAAGCAAGATTTATAATCTATGCAATCTAGATAGGCTGCCTGGATAATATATTTTAATATTACTAAGATATGTTAGCCCCATCTTAATTATAGTTAGCATTAAGTGGAATAAAAAGAGAGCTTAATTAATTTCAAGCTATCCAATACACCAGATTTTAATATAGCCTCGTTAAACTATATATCTAAATTGAGATTATCTGCCTCTATCTACTAGAAGGCATATCTACAGGCGCAATCAGTAAGCGCATATACAAGTTTCACACTCCAGTTACTCTTATAAAGCATTTCTAACAAGCGCATCTCTCTAAACTCCCATAGTAGGGTGAGATTAAATGTAACGTTTACAAAGTAACCCTTTAGCATAAAATGCATCTTTAAAACTATGCGTTCCTTATACATGGGACTTTTTCCTAGTCACTACGCACTTATCTTATTATTCTTTATCACTTTTTATTTTATTTTATTAGTCTATTATTATCTAATCCTATTCCAGTATTTAATAGAATAGATATAATAACTAGAATTTTATAATTCGTCTAGGGGAGCGAGGGGTAATAGGTAAGGTAAGGGTGAGGTAAAGGGTAAGGTAAGTAGTAGTAAGTAAGGGGTAAAGGGTAAGGGGTGAGGGGTAAAAGTCGGTCATATATAATAAACATCTTCGTTTATTTATACTAAATGCAAAAATTCCCTATAGCTATCCAGTGTGCAAGGAAAGCTATATAATATTAAATGGCGTTCTACACTTTAAAAGTATGCTTAGACAGTTTATAATATTAAGCATCAAGTTCTAAAGACTAATTCTATATAGCCTTTCTATCTTTATTAGGAAATAAGTATATTTTACGCCAGGAAGTTTATTGGCTGGGAGAAAAGAGATAGGAAGAGGGGGGTTTGATTTTGGTCTTTAAATATCATCCTTAAAACCCTAATTCTGGGACCCTTTATTTTTAGCTAACTGTAGTTAGGGGATCCTGGTCACGTCTAAAGAACAGCCACATCTAGAGAATTATTAGATGCCCAATTGGCCCAAAATGACTGGTCCTCTTGGCAGCGCCAAATAGGAGAACCATATTTAGAGAACAGCTATGTCTAGAGAATAGCCATATCTGGAGAACAGCCATGTCTAGAGAACAGCCACGTAGAGAGTAGCTGCGTCTAAAGCTGGAGAATAGCCACGTCTAAAAAATTATTAGATGCCCAATTAGCCCAAAATGACCAGTCTTCTTGGCAGCGCCAAATAGGAGAACCACGTCTGGAGAGCAGCCACGTCTTATCTGGAGAGCAAGAACGCCACGTCTGACAGCCATATCTGGAATAGCCACGTTTTAATTCTATCCTAAATATATTCTCCTAAGATCGCAGATTGACAAATTTCATAAGCATGCATAATAAAATTAATAGCGCGCAGAAATGGATTAAGCTCGATATATAATTACCTAATAACTAATTTACTTGGCTAATCTATCCTAGACACGTCCATAAAGGCTATTCCGTCTCGTCAAGTTTATATTGCGGTTTAGTAGTCGTTATCACTAAGCAGCCTAGACGCTATTCCATCCTACTAGTATTAGCTTTGGTCTACTGCTTCAATTAAGACCCGGGCTAAGGATAGACCGTTTCCGTAATAATAGCTGTACTGCCTCTTTTAGAGAATATAGAATATCCAATAGACCTCGCCTTTATAACAGATATCCTTCCATACTACGTCTACTTATTAAGTCGTCTCTAAATGCTACGTCGCTTAACCCCGTAAAAGCCTAACACCCTATATTCTATTCTAAGTATTTAATCGTAAGAGTCCTTGTCTAATATAGGTAGGCGATCGCTCGACAAGCTGCGGCGTTATATAGAGGTAAAGGGTTACGTAGAAACTCCGATGGTTTATTTAAAGCCCTAGCTATATTAGGTCTTATAATATAGGTTATATAGAGTAGTAATCTAATCCAGTAATCTACTTGGATTAGACTAGACTGGATTTAGGCTTAAATCTAGTCCACTCTGGTTCTATCGCGATTTAGCTCTAAGAGTGCCATACAATCCATATACTATTTATAGTAAGTCTTGGCATCCTTTAGTATTGCAGTAGGAAGTTATACGGACTACTAGATTCGGCCTAAATAATTTATATTACTCCTTATATATTACTCCTCAAAGGCCTTAATCATCTTAAATACGTCCTTATTATTGCCCTTATCCTTGTTGTCAAGGACGCTTGTAGAAGGAACTACGGTGGCGCCTTATTTAGGCTAGGTATGTAGGTATATTAAACAAAGTCAACACTTAAACTAGTGGAGTGGTTGCCTAATAAATTAACTCTAATTATATTCTAAGATTCACTACGAAGAGAGAACTATCTAAGGAGGGACTGTAGTCCTTTAAATATATATCTATACTCCTAAGAAATCCCTTCACTACTGTAACGGAACCTTGTAGCAGGAACTACGGTGGGTCCTATTATTAGGCTGGGTATGTAGGTAAGAACAAATCAACAATATAATAATAACTAGTGGAGTAGTTACCTAACAGATTAACTTTAATTGTATTCTAAGATTTACTACAAGGAGAGAACTATCTACGGTAGGGACTGAGGTCCTTTAAATATACAACTATACTTCTAAGAAATCCTCTCTTGTACGTAAGGTATATATTGTCTATATTAAACGTAACGTCCCTTCCATTTAATACAGTTAATACGTTTAACGCTATGTAACCTTAGTTACTATTCCTTATTATATAGTTCCACCGGTTCTATCCTAGACCGTGCCTATATTAACTAACTAGCTTCCTGCGACTCTTCCCCAAGTAGTTGTAATATCGTACTTAAAGCGTCTGTAATACTATCTCCCTCCTCTTTATCTTTATCCTTAAAGATTTCTAACATCTCCAAGTTGTCTACTAGAGGTGTAATGTCCGTTTAATTAGTTTAGTTAATATCTTTGCTTATTATACCTAAAGCCTCTTCTTCTCTTTCTTGGGTGGAGCGCCGCCTGCGTACTATCTCTTTAATACTATTACTTGGTGAAGTGATGGCGATTCCTTGCTCTAGGTGCGTAAAAGAGGGGTTAGTCTGCGTTATGCTAGCGAGCCCTTTATCTTAGCAACCCTCTTTTTATTCTAAGTGCACTAAAGCAAACATTCGGTTGTTCTGTGACGTTCGCTCTATCTCTAACGCTAAGTATACGCGTCCTATAACTCTTAACAGTCTTTAAGTTCCCTAAGTAACTTATTATAAGGTCTTATGTTTAATCTACCGCTATAAAGCCTAACGGTGAGCTAGCCTTAGCGTTGCTCGCGGTTTAATATACCTTAGAAGAGTCCGTATGTGTCCTTAAAGTCTAATATCTGGCTTATACTCGTCTTTAATGTCTTAAACATGTTTATAAGAAGGTTTGTTCTAAAGAGTAGAAACTTGTTTAATAAGGTCTATAGGAACTTGGTAATAAAAGAACTAGCTTTCCTCCTACAAGGGAAACAACTCCAAGTAGCTTAGTAATTGCTCCTCTTGGGTCCCCCTTAGGCAACTTATTTTTTAGCGATCCTTTTTTATTAATATTGCCTGACCTACTTTCTTCTAATACTCCTATACCTTTCCTATAGCATTCCCTAGGTTACTTAATGGTTCCTAGGTAGTCTTACTATAGCCTATCTACTTTACTTTATACTACGTTTTGTCATCTACGTCCTTATAACTAATAATCTTTAAAACTTACTATTTATCTTCCTTTTATCCTTTATATATGTCTGCCTTATAAACTGGTGGCTTAATATCTCCGTATACTAGTTCTAGCATCATAATATGTTGTATAGGGTAGATTCTTACTTTGGCTAGTAGGTTTAACTTATATATAACTAATAAAATTCTTTACTTAACTTTAAAAGGTCTTAGTCTAATATGGTCTAACTTCTTGCTTAGTTATTAACTCTTAAAATTTTTATATAGTAGCTATACTTTATCTCCCTCCTTAAGATCTGGTCCCTTAGATCTCTTAGCATTATAGTACCTTTTTATCCTTTGCTGTACTAGCTTGGCTGTTTCCATAAGGTCTATATAAAGATTTATTAACATCTCTATTCTTTATTTAGCTATGCTACTCATCTTTTTTGCTTAATGTGGCGATAATAATATTCTTAGTTTATATCCGTAATTCGCCTTAAATGGTAATGTCCCTATTCCTTCTTATAGTGTTGTATTATATGCAAACTGTGTAATTGGTAATAATAATACCCAATTATTCTATACATAATTAATATAGTGCCTTAGATACTGTTCTAGTGTCTAGTTTAGTCTTTCCGTTTATCCGTCCGTCTGCGGATAATATACTGTAGATATTACTGCGTGAACCCCTTATTCTGCTAGAAACACTTCCTAAAATACTGCTATAAATCTTAGATCTCTGTTTAATATAATCTTATTTAGTGCTCCGTGTCTTACAAATACTTCCTTTATATAGATTTTAGCGACATCCTCTACTAATATCTCTTTAGTGTATGCTATAAAGTATCCCCACTTTGTTAGCTTATCTACTATTATTAAGATTGCGTTATAATTTTATCCTATAATAGGATCCTTTAACTTTGGTAACTTAATAATAAAGTCCTATAATATAACCTCCCATGGTCTTCCTGGTACTTTAATAGGTTATAGCCCTCTATACAGCTTATGCCTTGTTAGTTTATTCCTTTGGCAATTTAGATATTTCTTTATAACTTATCTTACTAGCCCCTAGATTCCTTAAATAATGTACTCCTTTTAAAGCCTTAATACTAGTCCTATAGACCTATTATGTCCTTGTGTTATTCCTTTATGTAATTCCTTAATAAATTCTTCTATAATAGACTTAGGTATATATGTTGCTTCTCTATTTTTATATTGCTCTAAGTCTAGATCCTCTATTTATACTTTTTAGATCTTTTATATCTAATTACTCTCTAGTAACTTATAGATCTGGCTTTTTTTGGTTGCTATAATTTTTAGATAGTTATACCTAATTAATCTATCTTAATTTCTTCGTAATAAAGCTCCTAATAGCTTTTTATTACTTTGTAGTTTAGCCTTTCTACTTAGAGCGTCTGCTTGTGCATTGTTTATACCCTTAGTATACTGAATTTTAAAATGGTATTTTGTAAGCATTTCTACCTATCTAACCTGTCTTTGGTTGAGTTTCTTTATTATTAGGAATCCTATAAGGTTTTTATAGTCTGTCTTAACCATAAATAGTTTCTCTATACCTTATAAAAATGCTCTCTATTCCTTAAGTGCTGTAACTATACCTAACAACTCCTTGTTATAGATGTTATAGTTTAACTCTAGTAGTATTATTTTCTAACTGTAGTATACTACTGGATGCTATGCGTCCTGGTGCTTCTATAGTAAGTATATTCCTAGTGCAAAGTCTAATGTATTTGTCTTAACAACCATTTCTAACTTTAGTTAATAGATCTTAAGGACTAGCTCTTAGGTAAACAACTCTTTAAGTTCTTAAAACAGCTTTTTTTACTTGCTACCCTAAATTTACGGTTTCTCTTTCTTTGTTAGCCTTATAAATAGCTTAATGCTTTTTAACCACTGTGCTATAAACCTCCTATAGTAGTTGCAAAACCCTAGAAATGACCTTAACTGCGTAATATTTTCTGGTTCTTACTAACTTACTATAGCTTTAACTTTCTTTAGGTCTATACTAATCTTTCTTAGTTTAATAATAAATTTTATAAAATTGGTTTTTCTTATAAAGAACTCGTATTTCTTAATTGCTACTAGTATCTATTCTTTCTATAGTCTCTTTAAGACCTATTTAACGTGTTCTCTATATTCTTCCTCGTTCTCTAAATAGACAATAATGTTGTTAAGATATACTATAATAAACTTATTAAGGTGTTCTCTTAATACACTATTAATTCGTTTCTAGAATATTGCTAGTGTGTTTATAAGCCCGAATTATATAACTAATGGTTTATATAGTTCTTCCTTTGACCTAAAGGCTGCCTTTTATTTATTGCCTTTCTTAATCCTAATCTGGTGGTACGCCTATCTTAGATCTATCTTTATAAAGATCTTTATGTTGCCTATCCTATCTTGGATTTCGCTAATTAAGGGTAAAGAATACCTATACTTCTTAGTAATGCTATTTAACTGTTTGTAGTCTATATACATCCTAAGTTTTCTATTTTTCTTTAGAATAAATAGTACTGGATATCTAGCTAATAACTATAATAGTTTAATATATCCTTTACGTAAGTTCTCCTAGATAAACTCTTTAAGTGCTACTAACTCTATTTTAGTAAGCTTATAGATTAGAAAGAACTTTAGATTTATTCCCTCTTCTAACTCTATTTTATAGTCCCATACTGTATACTCTAACAGCTTTTTACTTTCTGGTAACCATAACTTTTTACCATACTTATGGTATTTCCTTGGTATATAACTTAAGCCTTACTTAGTCTCTTTATATGTCGCTCTAACTTAGTACTATACTAACTTAGTTTACTGTCGCACTTTACGCCGTTAAGTATTCTTAATATTAACCTAACCTATAACCTAATTAATCTTTGGATTGTACTTCTGTAACTAAGGTATTTCTAGTATCGCCTTGTCCTGTCCTAATAGTAGGATATTAAAAGACATTCTAACTAGTTTTCCTTTAATAGTTAACTAAATAGGTCTTATTTTAAGATTAATAATACTTCCTCTATAGGCTATCTAATCTCCTAAAATTGTTGTAAGTGGATATAGGTATTCTTTTTGTCTATATAGTAACCCCATTCTTTTTACTGCTTTTGGTAATATGTGGTTCCTAGTTGCTCTACTATCTACTAACGCTTTAAACTGCTAATCTTGCTATTTAGCTTGTAAATTTAGGTATTGTTTTTAAATTTCTTTAAAGGTTTAAGGCTTTAATACTAGTTTCCTCTAGTTCTATGCGCCTCCCCTTTTCCTAACTATTGGCTGCTAGATCCTATTTATACTTAGTCTAACCTTAGCTAATACTTAGTTTGTTTCTTTTCCTCTATATACTATAGATAAGTGTTCTCTAGGTACTCCCACCACTATTATCCGTCTAGGTATTTTTCCGTAAGGAATCTTTCTAGTTAAAGTATTAAGTCCCTTTAACCTTATACTTCTACTAGGTGCTATTTATATATATACTTAGTATTTCTGAACCGCTTTTCCTCTAGTGCCTAATATATCCTTACTGGGTATTTCCGGTTCTTATCTTTTAGTGCTTTATGCATATTGCATATATTATCTATATAAGCTATCTATAATAGTGTATAATACGCTACATATTTTGGGTTAACTCTTAGTTTGTTTTTATTTTTAAGTTTAAACCTATACCTAGTTAACCTAACTACTGGTATCTCTACTATAGGTACTAAGATTTATTGCTTACTTCTCTAGTCTCTAGATCCTTCTTCTAGGTTCCTTAACATTATAATTAATGCTCCTTTAATATGACTTATGCGTTTCTCTATAATGGGTTGGTTTTAAACAACTTTTTTATCTAGCTATATATAAAAGTCTTCCTATTTATTGTTGTGTTATTGCCTATACCACTTTCCGTATAACTGGTTTAGTGTGTATGGTCTATCTATTAGAAAGTACCTTGTTATTACTATATTATAATATCCTTTAGTATGTCTTTCTTTAAACCTAGTTAAAATATCTAGATTCTCTTCTTATTCTAGTTTATCCAACTATTTTACCCTAGGTGTCCCTGCACTTAGCCTATTAGTAACTCTTTATATGGGTGCTCTGTCCCTTATATAACCTAGTATAGCTAACCTCTTATCTAGCTTTTACTCTTGCTATATAATAATTCTTGTTCTAAACTTATCTATAGTTTCTTATTTTTTGCGTCTTATAGCTAGATCTTTGTAGTTGTTTTGCTTTTTAATCCTAGTATTAACTATTTAATCTTTAGGCTAAACACTATATTTACCTAGGATTGTTAACGTTCTTATTTATTCCCTAAACTTGTAGTTCTTAAACTTGCGTTTTATACTTATTCTTTTATCTATAAACTAAGTCGCTGCCCTTTCCTATTAGTTTTTGTTTATTATGGGTCCTTAGGTATATCTTATTTTATTTTAAGAATCTTAAGCTTTTCTTATCTCTTCTTAAGAATCTTAAGCCTATGGCCTTTTGCCTTTATTAAGTGATAAGTTAGTACTAGTAGTTATCTACTTACTTAGTTTCTTCTAAACGTTGCTCCTATTATCTTATAAAGTGATGGAAATTATATCTAATGGTGTTATAATATCCGTTACTAAACCCTATTTTATAATAGTCTTAGTTTCTGCTTCTGTTTTAACTTCTCTAAGGTCTGCATACTCCTAATAAGCTGCCTTTATTGCCTTATTATTGGTGAATGCTTTACCTATATTAAATTTATTATCTTTAATGTCTAATCTATAAGCTGGTTTATTAGTTTCTCTAAACTTAGATAATAATAGCTCCTATAGCTAATAGCTTGCGCTGTACTTAGCGTCCTTATAAATTTAGCATGCGTTATTATAACAATACGTAAAACTGTTAATTGAATATTCTTTTATTTCTTATAGTGTACTATTGTCCCTTTATATATATGTGCCGTCTGCTGGCCTGGTTCCCTTTACTATATAGTTACTCTAGCCACCTCTATAGTCTCTAGCAAAATAACCTTATTTTCTGCAATTTATATAAGCCCTATCTTTAAACTATTTTTCTTGCTATAGAGTCCGCCTAAATATCTTCTGCTACTAAAATTCCTGGTTTAGCCTCTACTCCTAGGTCCTTTAATTACTAGATTTTTAACCTTTAGGTTTCCATAGTTTCTTTTCCTACCTTTAGGTTTCTTTGGTACTGCTTAGGTCTATTAGCTTTACACTATTCTATAGTTTTTAACTCTATGTCTATTATTGCGTACTCTACACCTTATATAACTATAGAACTCTATCTTGCCCTCTCTTAGCTTGTTCCCTTTAATAGATTCTATTATTAATCTTTATTAACTGGTTTATTAACTCTCTTAGAGTACCCATATCTTCTATTAGGATAATTGCGTTCTAGACTTTAGCCTTAAGTCCTTGTTTATACTGTGCTATAAGCGCCCTATTATTCCACTTAACCTATATAGTTAGTGTTTAAAACTGTGTTATATACTTAATTGCTAAAGTGTGTTATACTAAGTTCTAAAGCTTTTATTCTGCTGTAGTTATAGCCTCTAGGTCTCTAAATATCTATATTAGTTATTCTATAAACCCGTTCTAACTAGTAAATATATACCATATATTCTAGTCAGTAGTTATTATACCATTAGCCTATATCTCTGTAAGATATGGTTTAAACTACTTAAGTGCCCTTTCTATTAGAAATAATTCTGTATAGGCTACTTAATCTAACATTATTACTAACTTCGCTCCTTCCTGTATTACCTTAAAGTATATCTGTATAAGGAACCCCTTAAGCTTTAACTTCTCTCCTAAGAATTGTTTGATTAAAGGTAGTTTAATTTTCACCGCTCTAATTCTATTAATATGTTCTTTAAGTATCCTATTATTATCTTGTAAGTAATTAACTATTTCTTATAACTAACCTTGCGTAACTACTTAAGAGTCTATATCTGCTATACTGGTGTCTCCTGGTCCTAAGGTTGTAGCTGCTATTAACACCGTTGTAACTGGTGCTTTAGGTGGTATATTATTTAATCTTGTTTAATACTATAACCTTAGTAGTAAATATATAACAGAACCTTGTAGTAGGAACTACAGCGGGTCCTATTATTAGGCTAGGTATATAGGTAAGAATAAATTAACAACATAATAATAACTAGTAGAGTAGTTGCCTAATAGATTAACTCTAATTGTATTCTGAGATTTACTATAAGGAGAGAACTATCTATAGTAGGGACTAAGGTCCTTTAAATATATAACTATACTCCTAAGAAATCCTCTCTTGTACGTAAGGTACGTGTTGTCTATATTAAATATAACGTCCCTTCCGTTTAATATAGTTAATACGTTTAACGCTACGTGACCTCGGTTACTATTCCTCGTTATATAGTTCCACCGGTTCTATTCTGGACCGTGCCTATATTAACTAACTAGCTTCCTACGACTCTTCCCCAAGTAGTTGTAACATCGTACTTAAAGCGTCCGTAACAACTACGTCGCTATGTTAGTACGTCAGTACGTCGCGTGCCTACGTACTTACGTACTTACGTACTAAGTTTCGTTATATGACCTCGCTTACTATTCTTCGTTATATAGCTTAATAGATTCTATTGTAGCCCGTACTACATCTACTAACTCTTCGAGCTCTACTTTTAATAGTTATAATACTCAGAATATAAGGTCCATAACATCCGCCCCCTCCTCTCTATCTTCGTCCTTGAAGATTTCCTATATCTCTAAGTCGTTAATAAGAGATACGGTATCCCTTTGTTTAATTTAGTTTATAGTTATTAAATAACTTAATATGCCTCCTATTAGGTCTTCGCATTCCAAGCGTCGTACTCGCGTTATTACTGTTATTCTATCGCTTAGTAAAATTATACCTTCCTAATCTCGTTACGCTAAGAAAGGGTTAGTTTAGCCGCCTTATAAGCGCGCTCCTGCTTACGGTCTTCTAGCTCTTATTCGTAAATGTCCTATAGGCGCTTTTCGGCCGCAGCGGAGGGCGTAGGGGCCATAGTAATGGAGGAGTAACCCGCCTACGAGCCTTCGCTATCGGGAACACGAGAACGAGAGCGTATGCTATATGCGGGAGTGTCTTTAAAGAGGTCTGTTATATAGAGTAGACGGGAAGAATATAGGGCGGAGTAGAGCGACGGCAACGGCCTAAATTTAAGGCTTTAAGGGGAGGAGACTCGACGGTTAAAAAAGATCTAAATAAATGAATTAACAGCAGCTTTAATTGACGAGAACTAGCATATTCGAATTCAATTAGATGATGTTATTGCTACTTAAAGTTCTCAATGCAGAGACTTTAAGCCGTGCGCTGTGGGGCACGTGACTCCCTATAGACCCTATCATTTATTAACACCGAACAATCTTCCCGTATTCCTAGTCCATTAAAATAGTCTTCTGCCTCTACTATTTTAATTCCCTAACGCGGCTTTATTATATCTCATGACAAGTTAAAACAACTACAGTTTGAATGTATTTAGATTTAGTAAGTTTTCTGGCTTCTACTTGTTTATGACGATATAGGATATCTCAATTGACATTTTTATAGCTGCAAAATAACAGAATAAATAGAACATCTATACTAATTGATAAATAGTCGTTGATTGCTTTGCTCAAAGAGAGGCTAGGATATGAAGAGTTTACTACTCTGGGTCCTCTAATCACCTAATGCTCTTCAAGATTTGCCCGCTGTAGCCACAGTCAGCCACACCGTGTTTGAGCCACTAACCACAAGAGGAATGGAAGAACCGAGTACAGTATAATCCATGATAGTATATAAGTGTAGCATTCACCACACCTCTCGTCTAACTTAGTGAATAAAATATATATAAAAGAGAGGATGATGTTTATTAATGCAGTAGCTGTTTCTAAATGTGACGAACTCAATCTATTAGCCCCCCTACTGGTCGCCGTTACCTGTAGCATGTGCCGGACATAGTCGCAATACCTAACAGATAGAGCTATCGAAACCTCAATGAAGGAATCCCGGAGCTTGGAGGGACACTTAAACTACACGGCCAGTGCCATAACTGACATAGGTGGGCATGGGGTTGCCCTGGCCTCCGATTCAGTGATAAGCCCCCCCTTCTCACTGTAAAGTTCATATAATCCTTGCAGCCAATCTTCTAGCATCAGCCCCTGAGTGTTTACAGTCCCGGGAGACTGTATGAGCCACTCCCAACTGGGCACTTGAAGAAATGTATGCTCTCCGGTGCAATATGGAAAATTGGCACTAATACCCTGCGGTTCCGATGTGTCTAGCTGCTCGATTACTAGCCGCATGATTCTTTGCTGTCTTCCATCTTCGGTCGTGACGTCGAAAGTGTCTTGTTCCCTGGCATGTCTGTAGCGTATGGTCATGAGACCGTTGATTTCGAGAAAGCCTGCCCATCTCTCGTCCCGTCCGCAACTCTCAAAGATGCTATCTGCTGAAAACTGCTCAAACAGAACCCGCCGGAAAGCTGCATGTTGTGAAAAGCATTTGAGACAAAGGATGGTACGGGTACAGCACGCGCAGATGAAGATACTGCCTGTAGCCGGGTCAGATTCGCAGGCCTGGCATCGGGTCGATCTTTGTACGACGTAGTTGTCGTCCCAACACACGTTTTGCTCGAACGCAGTCCTTGAGGCGACGTAGTTGCCAAGAAATGCAAGGAGATGGCCGAGGATTGAGAAACACCAGGCTTGAGTCTCGTTGCCACGATGGGCGCGTAGCGTCTCTTTGAGGAGAGCCTTGACTCTCCGGACTTGGCAGCGTCGAATCTCAGACGGCGAGACAGGAACAGGTTTCTCCTCAATGGCTCCAAACTCTAGCTCCAATACCTCTAGAGCATGTGAAAAGTCGACTGGCGTTCGTCCATAGCGGCTCTCGATTGAGATATCGCCACCATGTGAGAGGAGCTCCCTTCTCACGCTCGCCATACTTTCCACGGCTTCTGTAAAGGGTGTTCCGAAATAGATATCTTCGGCATTCGGATCTGCCCCGTGGTCGAGGAGATATCTGACAATCTCCAGGTTGTCCTTGGCAGCTGCGGCGTGGAGAGCAGTGTAGCCGTCGGCATGTCCGGCTTTGACGTCGGCCCCATTCTCAACTAGGATCTTGACTAGGTCCGACCTCTTCATCAGCGCAGCCACGACCAAGGGCGACATGCCGTTCTTCCGAGTAAAGCAGTTGATATCCTTCGAACCGTTTGCCCCTAGAACAAGTTTCACCATATTCTCATTTCCTCCGCTGACTGCAGAGAACAGCAGCGTTTCACCGTCGTGTGTGATGCTGGTAGGGTTAACACCGTAACGAAGAAGTTGCTCGACCACACCCAGGCGCCCACCCCGTGCAGCACTGTGTATCGCCGACAATCCAAGTTTAGTCCTGGCATTCTTGTCCGCCCCCCGGTCGAGCAAGACCTGAACGATGGATTCTTCGCCGGCGGCCGCTGCATAGTGAAGCGCAGTCCACCCATCGTTGTCCTGTGTGTTAAGATCCGCCCCGGCATCAACAAGGAGTTCCAATCCGGTGATGTTGCCGTTGAATGCGGCCGCTTGGAGCGCCCTGCCACCCTCTGCTCCCGGCATTTCGACGTCAAACCCATGCTGCACGAGTTGTTGAAGAATCTTGGCATGCTTCGTGTTTTTGGCGGCGGTGTGGAGGATAGTGTTACCGTTTTCATCCACCATTTTGCGATCCAGGCCTGTCTCAATCCATTGAAGGTAGATGTCCAAATGCGAACCCAGCTCGGATTTGTCCAATACCCAACTCCAAAACCACCCTAGACAGCGGTCGGCTTGATTCCTCTGGCCCCTCACCCAAAAGTCCTCAGCAAGTGCCCTGACAATCTGGGGAAAGTCCTGTAACTCCTGGTACGTCATTATGTCGCTGTCTTCGTTGAGAATGACGATGGTATAGTCTAATCTTGGGTAAGGTGTTCTGAGAAACCGCGGCAGCAGGTCATCTCGCTTGAGGATCGACTTAACGAACTGGAAGTTCAGATTGTTGTACATGGATTCATGAAGCGCCGTCTTATCCCAAAATGCGTTGATATCGAGATCCTTCCGGGTGAGAAGTGCTTTAATCATGTCGGTCGCTCCAAGCGAAAGCGCAAAGTGGAGTGGCGAGCCAAACGTGACGTTGACCCCGGGATGCTCAAGCAGGACGTGAAATATCGATGACTGACCAGTGTTCACAGCCCGGCAAAGCGCTGTATTTCCATCCAGGTCCACTTCATTCAAGTTCAGAGACTGTTGTGCGAGAAGCGACTCGACGAAGACAATATGGCCCCTCTCGGCTGCAATCATCAATGGAGTATCTCCGTTTTCTGTTGTTGAGTTGAGCTCCGCTTGGAGCTCAAAGGGATCATGCGGCATAAGCTCCCATATACCGTAACGTGCTGCCACATGGCATCTCTTGAGGCCTCGTCGCTCATCCCCGTGTCTCTTCTCAAACCTCTGGCTGTTGCGCCCCGCATATAGAGAGTCGTGTGAATTCCGTTCATCCAGCCAGCCCCAAAACATGAAACCTTTTTCGTTCTGGAGCCATATGTTCACAGCATCGGATACAGAACCAGAGAAGCTTTTGGCCGCATGATAGCCCCAATATGCCACCCCATAGTCCATGAGAGGGTACTTCTTCAGCACTGTCTCAAAAATGCCAACAATCGCTGAGTTGTTCTGCGGCATTTCTGGCCTCGTCTGATGAGACTGTTGGAGCTCAAGTTGGGACAATAAAGCTCCATGATCGGTCGAATCGGTGTCCAGCGAGCCATTCTGTAGCTCAACGGGTTGTTCGGGCATGTCTTCAGGATCACTTTCATCGCTTGAAGGAGGATTTGGAAGCCACGGAAGCAACATGTAGTTGATACAGGCCAGAGCAATCGTTGTGTTCGCAGGAGCAAGGAAGTTGAAATTCCTCTGCCGAAGATACTCATCGATGCTGAAATGAGCAAGCCGAACGATATCCGATTTGGTATCGATCACAACGAAGCCAAAGCAATACTCAACAAATAGTTGCCCGGCTGGAATAGTACTGGGCTTGAAGTTGAGAGGCGTCTCGGAGATGAGCATGGCATGTCGAAGCTCGTTGACCTTGAGCGGTCTTGCAGTCTTGGATATCCAAAGAAGAGTCTGCTTGGCGAAGTGAACCTGGTGCTCATAAGGAAGCTTTTCGATCCTCGTCATGGTCATGTCGAAGTTTGACCAGAGTCCTTTGGGAAGGACTTTGAGTGCCTCCACCATCTCACCCTTGCTGTTCTGGGCTAGGACGTAGTCAATCTGAAATGCAGCAAGAAGGAACCAGCAAATTGTCAGCGCAAATCGCCTCAGGTCAGCATCAGGACATATCGCTTACATTCCTTGAGAATTGCCTACAATCTTGGATACTATCCTCTCTCTGAGCTTTTTGGTCATAATGCCCTTATTTTTCTTGCTCTTGCCGATCCTATCGAGCAGGTAGCCCCTCAAGTCGGTATTGTTCGCCTCGACATCCACACTCACGGACCCATCAAAGGCGTCGAGAATGTCTTGTGGAAAAGGACGGCTTGTCGCAAACAGGCGGACTTGTCTCCGCCTCATCTCCTCGATGAACCCGAGGATCGGGCCGCGGTTCTCGTTGGAGTCACATTCATCCAGGGCGTCGAGGACCACATATACCGGCGTCTCGGAGCAGAGCTGGCAGAACTTGTCGACCAAGAGTTTCCAGCTCGGCAGCCCTTGCTTGCGGTCGAAGAGTTCCCATAAGCTGTCTAGCTGCCTCGGTCTGCCGGTGTGCTGGGAGAGAACCTGTCTCAGGAGACAAGAGACAATAGAAAACGGTCTCTGAGCTTCCTGCGACTTGTAGTCGAAGAAGAAGTATGCCACATATGACTTTGTGTGGTGAGCTAGATCGATCAGATGGTCAATGACGATGGAGCTGGAACCCAATGTAAGTAGCACACTTGAGATCTCCTGCTTCTGCTAGATGTCGAATTACCTTAAAAATGATTTGCCCACTCCTGGTCCTCCTTGACAAAACAGAGTCGAGTTCGAGGTCTCGAAATCGAGCCAAGCTCGGAAAGTCGAAGAGTCGAGAAGCCACTTTCCCGATTCCTCCAAGTGCTGTGTCTGGATGAACTGATGCTTGTCTTGATATGCGATTGATGGGATCCACTCCACAAACTCCTTGAACTTACGATCTGTGCCTGGATCAGCGTCTCGCCACGCAGAAGCTCGAGTGGGTACCTAGCCAGGTACTTACCAACTACAGTCTCCGCCATGGTTTCGAGAAGACTCTTCACGGCGGAGAGATCGGTCGTGATGGAAGCATCTCCTTAACATTAGCATTTTGCCTCTGTCATAGACAATATAGGGTTCTGACTGGATGATTGTAGCATATCGAGCCTTGAGAGAGCTTCATCGCATGTCTCGGAGAGAAAGGCGCTATGTATCGAGTCCGCGTCAGCGCGATGGTTACCGAACGGAAGAGTATGTTTCAAGTACTCACAAAGAATTTGTGGCTAGGGATAGCTGAAATATTTGAGCATATCGATGTAGAGCCTCGGCCGCTTTTATTGTGTCATCCTCGTTCAAAGGCCATGTTACGCGGTGGAATATTCGTGATAGCCGATGCGGGCTACGGAAGTGACTCAATTGGTCCAAGAGCGATTGAAGTTCCTCATTGCATCCATTGAGGGTACGGAAGAGGACAGACGTGCGGTCATAGGATGTCTTCTTCTCCGCCTCGCGCTTCTCCAGGAAACCTCGGATCTGCCTAAGCGCTTGGTCGAGAGCCGCCGCCTCCACCTCAAGTTTCCTTGCTGACTTGGAGGCATTCTTTACCCCTGACACATATGTGTAGACTTGATATCCGGTTGTGATGACCGAACCGACGGTGGAAATCACGCTGCTCGCAGAGACAGGCTCCATGTGGCGATTAAGGGGGGAATTGTCAGCCTGGCCGGTTACGAATTCTCGGCGAATGTTGAGGAACCAAGGATCATTGTGGAAGAACAAGATTGACATTAACCGGCATCAGAAATAGAAAGCAGTTGAACAAACTCATGATGCAGCATGGGGTGATCAGACCACACTTTGCATCGGGCTGATTCGCAACTGTAGCGTACCTTAGCGTGTTCTTAAAACAGCATGCTTGATTGCCCAGGCATGAGGGACCAATAACCTTATGTTGTCCGCTAATAAACTTTAAAACACGTCATATTTAATATTTCAACATACAGTAAGACTTAGTTACTGTACTGTACAAGAAGATTCTGTGTTGAAATATTAACTTTTTAGTGGCGTGACAGGGGTCGCGCTTCGCTCCGCAGGGATTTTCGCTTCACAGGGACGTCCTCTTAGGGCATAGACCTCTCTAGACCTTCGATAAGACCTATCAATATCTATTATATATTGGGGGGGCTGATTTGGCATGGTTACGACCCGGGTTAATACGAGGTTAGGGCTACCCCTATTAATAACGCGCCCGAACCCCATATGAGGTCGCGCAGTAACCGCCCCCAAGTACTTTCGCACGCGATTTTGGGCGAAAAGGTATATAATTTGTGTTAAATCGGTACTTCTAGATGGTCGCGTAATGTTGCTCTGAATTTATAACACCTAAACGGGCTCTATTCCTACATTAAGGCGTCTTAGTTACTATAGTGCAGTTCTATATTAAGACGTCTTGGTTACTAGAGTATAGTCCTATATTAAGGCGTCTTGGTCGCTGCGGTACAGCCCTATATTGAGATGTCTCGGTTACTAGAGTATATAGTCCTACATTAAGGCGTCTTGGTTACTGCAGTGTAGTCCTATATTGAGACGTCTTGGTCACTAGTAGAGTCCTATATTAAGGCGTCTTGGTTACTGCAGTAGTCCTATAGTAAAATAGTATTATATATATATATATACTGCTTAATACGGAGCCTTTCCCTCCCTTTCCCTCCCCCGCTTAGTAGTTAGATATTCTTATAAAGCTAATCCAAAGAATGCCGGCCTTATAGCTGTTCTAGCTGGTTAATAGCCTATCTCTTGTCTCTTGCCGTACCGTCTTCTACGCGCCGTCTTATATCCTTAATTATCCTACGGTGATGGCTATAGAATATAGCCTCGCCGTTAACCCGCTAGCGTGCCCCCTAGTAGTAATTGAGAGCTTTAATTAATGGCTTACCTACTAGCCCTAAAGTCTACTTAGCCTAGAGCTGGAACACTAAATTACCACCCCAAAGTATCTTATATTTTCTTGGCGGCGCCTACAGGTTAAGGATAAATAGGAGAGGTTAAGCGTTAGCTTGCGGCAGCTGTGGTAGGGGTATAGTAGAAGCTTGTAGCAGCTGCTACAGGGGTATGGTAGACGTTATAGTAGATATTATAGTAGATGGCTGAGCAGGCTCTGCGGTAGTAGATAGTTAAGGACCTCTTAGTATCTCTCTAGGGGTTGGATATACGGGAGAGGGTTTATCTAAAGACGGAATCTGGCCGTTAACGCGTTTAGGAATGGACGCGGGTACAGGCATGGGTACGGGTACGGATATAGGTACAGGTACGGGGCCGTTTAAAGACGGATATACGGACTCCGTAGGCCCTATCCAGATACCTGTCTTCCCTTGCTGGATCTATATAGGTATAAATAATGCTGATAACCTTTCTATCTCGCTAAGGCGTTCTAAGATCGTCTATATGCGTAATTAAACCCCCTTTATCTCTGAGATCGCGGCCTTGTGTTTTAGCTTAGCTATGGCCTTATAGGCGGGCCAGTATTTCCGCATTATTATCTCGTTTAGTATAACTATGCTGGCCAGCAAGCTTTCTACCCGCGCGGCGAACCTCTGGTACTCCTTACAGCCAAAGAGGGAGTCCTTTTATAGGGGGTAGAGCGGGAACTGCTTACGTAGGATTACTGAGTCCTGTAATAGGATTACCCTAAGTATATAGAGAAGGCGTAGAAATCCTAAGCCCGTAAGGTCAAGCTATATGACCTTATTATTAGCCTTCTCTAGGTGGTAGGTCTCTATGCGTTTTAGCCAGACATTAGTCTTAGGCTATATCTTTGAGTAGAGGGCCTCCTCTGGCACCTCTTACGCGTGGGGGAGAAAGTAGCCCTTTCCTTCCTTTAGGAAGCTGGCGATCAACCGCATAAACGCGCGAGGTAGATAGCTAAGGTAGGCTCCTATTATCGCGTCCGTATTCCAGCGTCTGGCCCGTTTAATTTGGGTCTCCTTAACACCGCTAAGCTTGGCGTGCTAGACGCTCTGCTTATGGGCGCTATAGGTCTTCTCCTTTAAGTAAATTCCTACCCCCTGGAACATCTTCTTATTCCATTTAAATTGCGTATAATAGCTTAACGGCTGTTATAGTACTTTAATGCTACCAGGGAAGACGTATAGGTTATAGTAGTCCTCTGGCTGCTGAAAGGATGGGAAGCTCTTGGCGCTATCCTTACCCCAGTGGTTAAAGAAGTAGAAGGCTATTGCAGAGAGAGGGTAGAGGATAGGGTCAGTATTGCGTATATAGCCCATATACTTAACCTTGCCGTATTGATTCTGCTTCCCCTGTGTTATTAATATAATTATACATAGCGCTGGCTTGTTTGGTTTAGGCCCTTTATTCTCTAATTTAATAAGGATAAGGTTAGTAAGCTAAACGTCCTGTCTACTCTTACCCTGGGTAACGGTAGTATGGCCTAAGGAACGGGTTAGAAAACGGTAGCCGTAAATACTCTATATGGACCGTAATATATAAACCTAATAAATGCTTAGCCGCAGTTTAAAGGTAAGACTTAACTAAACCTGGTATCTTAGAGCCCGTCTCCTAGTACTAAGTAATTGCCTTTTTAAGCCCTTTAACGTTGTAGCCGCTAGTAATTGTAAATAGGCCTTGATTAATAAAGTTAACGCGTTAAATCTGGTCCTTATTGCGGCGGACGCTGTCTAGTACTGCCGAGAGCTTCGCCCCCCGTAGCGGCTGTAAGGTCTTGCCTTCTAACTGCTACGCGTAGAGCTTAGTAATAGCGGAGACGTAGCTATTTATAACTGAGTATTGGATGGTCTTATTAAATAGGGCGTCTAGGGCCTCCTTATCCTATATCTCTTCCTCCTTTATAGCTTCCTCCCCTGCGGCTGCGGCTACCCCTGTGGCTGCCTTTCCCCTTAGCGGCCCTCCTGCGGTCGTCTTCTGCCTTTTCTTTGCCTGCTTGCCATCTTTCCATATCTCTTTCCGTTTTAACTTCCGTTTTTGATAGCCAGTGGCCCGCGATTCTTAATTGACGACTTACTGCTCTAAAAATAAGTAAAGCTTATCTTCCGTTACCTGGGCGCCATCTGTATTGCCTTCTAGTCTTGTACACTAGTCCTCCTACTTTTTCTGCTTTGGCTTGTATGCCCTCGTAGTATTTTTCGAGCGCTGGGCCTTATGAATATCCTATAGCCGTGCTGTTTGGGCCTTGAATTCGTTCTGGAGGCTATAGGGGGAGGAGGCTGGGGGGGCTTCCGTAGTAGACTGTAGGGTAAGAAGATTCCTAAGAGACTCTATATCCGCAAGAGGTAAGGGGGCAGACGCGTGAGCGCGGTATGGGTAAATAAAGCTACTGAACGCGTAAATATCAATGGAGAAGGAGAAGAAGAGGGCTCTATATTATAGAATTAGAATTATAGTAGGCCTTTCTATATAAAATCAGAAGCCCCGCGCGAGCCAGGAGCCAGCGCGGGCACGAGAATAGCAGAGGGTTGGAAAATGGGATTGTCGAGGCGATGATAAGGTTAAAGGCGCGCGACGAGGACCTCTATACTAACCCAGTACTAACCTAGGCCTCAAAAACGCGTCTGAAAAGTAGGGGCCACCACCCAAGGGGGGGGGTGATATTTGGACGATATGTCACGGACCTTGGGGGGTCATGCGTAACTTGAGGTTACGCTAAGCCTAACCCCGACCTCCGATACCTTAGTATTTACAGGTCTACTTACTCACTATATTAATAAATAGGATAAAGTTAGCGGCAGCTATATATCTCAGTATTTGCAGGTCTACTTATATACTACACTAATAAATAGGATAAAGTTAGCAGCAGCTATACATCTTAGTATTTACAGGTCTACTTACTTGCTATATTAACAAATAGGATAAGATTAGTAGCAGCTATATATCTTAGTATTTACGGGTCTACTTATATCCTATACCAACAAATAGAACAAAGTTAGCAGCAGCTATACATCTTAATATTTACAGGTTTACTTACTTCCTACATTAATAAATAGGACAAGATTAGCAGCAGTTATATATCTTAATATTTATAGGTCTACTTACTTCCTATAACTAAGTATATTAGTAGAATATCTAAGATACGCTTTAGGAACATTTACCCTCTATACCTACACTATTAGCTAAAATAATATTATATAGTTACTATTAAACTTTACCTTAAATAATCTATCCTCCTATATATCTTAACCTATTAGAATAAGTTTAACTATAGCTAATAAAGATAATAATATATTGCACAAAGTCACATAAGTTAACTCCCACGCTAATAGCTCTTGCCTTTGGTTGCGCTTTTATGCTAAGGTTAAGGGATAATTTTAGGACTATATTTGCGAAGGCGGGGTAGTTTAATCAAGCTACTGCCTATATATATCAGTCCTGCAATTATTCCGGACTTAGGCCAGCTAACCCTTTTCACCACATAAATATACATTTAAGCGCTAAGCCAAGTTAAATATCTGTAAAGGCTTATTAGGACAGGCAGTATAATTAGCGGTATTTACAGCAGGTAATTAAAGTGTAAAATACTTTAAGCTTGCCCCCGCTAGCAGGAAGGGTAGCCGAGCCGCACTAACTAGACCCTTATTTTTATAGCGTTTCCCAGACATTAGCGCGGTTAAAGCTATAATCTACTACGAAGGAGATAGGGCGTTTATACCTAAGTGAATAAGATATAGCAAGCGCATAAGCCAATCTCAATAAGCGAATACTCCTAAGGATCCCCCTCCTACCTACATCTCCTAACCAATTCCTATATACACTGCGAGCCTTTACCTCACGTGCCTCTATTAGTGCGTCGCGTTAAGCAATAGACACGTAGCTCTTATAGTTAGCTTCTAAACTGGAGCTAGTACTCTAGCGGCGGATGTATTTAGCTAGCTTTTAGTAACGGCCTATACCCTAGGAGTGCATAGCCATAATAGAATATACATGTATATGTTTTTCGTGACGTGCACTTATATATTTAAAAGTCTTAAAAAAGGATACGTTGCTAATAGTAAGGCCAGTTCGGGTACCTATAATAGGGCACCCAATACTATTTAGCGGACGATAAACCCTACCCATAATATTAACAAGTACCTATAAGTAGGAGTACCTATAATTATAGGGAGCATATATAATGGAAGGGAGTATCTACAATAGGGAGTACCCTTAATATTATTAGGTACTCCTAATAGTAAAGAGTACCCACAATAATAAGGAGTATCTACAATAATAAGGAGTATCTACAATAATAAGGAGTACCTACAATAATAAGGAATACCTATAATAAAGGGGAGTACCTATATTACGGACGCTTTAAGTACAATGTTATAACTACTTGGGGAAGAGTCGTAGAAAGCTAGTTAGTTAATACAGGCACGGTCCAGAATGGATCCGGTGGAACTATATAATGAGGAATGGTAAGCAAGTCACATAATATTATACGCAGTGTATAGAGTATATGTAGTGTACGTCTATATATAATACGTATAATATGTACCTTACGTACAAGAGAGGATTTCTTAGGAGTATAGTTGTGTATTTAAAGGACCTTAGTCCCTACTATAGATAGTTCTCTCCTTATAGTAAATCTTAGAATACAATTGGAGTTAATCTGTTAGGCAACCACTCTACTAGTTATTATTATGTTGTTGTTTTATTCTTACCTATATACCTAGCCTAATAATAGAACCTACCGTAGTTCCTACTATAAGGTTCCGTTATATATTTACTACTAAGGTTATAGTATTAAATAAGGTTGAATAACATGCCACTAAGAGCAGCACCAGTTATAATAGCGTTAATGGTAGCTACAACCTTAGGGCCAGGTGATACCAGTATAGACAAGGGGGATTCTTAAGTAGTTACGCGAGGTTAGTTATAGGAAATAGTTAATTACTTATAAGATAATAATAGGATACTTAAAGAACGCATTAATAGAATTGGAGTAGTAAAGATTAAGTTACCTTTAATTAAATAATTCTTAGGAGAGAAGTTAAAGCTTAAAGGATTTCTTATGTAAATACACTTTAAGGTAGTACAGGAAGGAGCGAAGTTAGTAATAACATTAGATTAAGTAGCCTATGCAGGATTGTTCCTAATAGGGAGGGTACTTAAGTAGTTTAAGCCGTATCTTACGGAAATATAGGCTAATGGCATAATAACTACTAACCAAGATGTACGGTATATATTTGCCAGTTAGAATAGGTTTGCGGAGCAACTAACGCAGATATTTAGAGACCCGGAGGCTATAACTATAGCGGAACAAAAGCTTCAGAACTTAGTATAATGTACTTTAGCAATTAAGTATATAACACAGTTTTAAACACTAGCTATGTAGGTTAAGTGGAATAATAGGGCGCTTATAGCATAGTATAAATAGGGACTTAAGGCTAAAGTCTAGGACGTAATTATCCTAATAGAAGATGCGGATACTCTAAGAGAGTTAATAAATTAGTTAATAAAGATTAATAGTAGAATCTACTAAAGGGAATAAGCTAGGAGAGGGCAAGATAGAGTTCTATAGTTGTATAAGGCGCAGAGTACGTAATAATAGACACAGAGTTAAAAACTATAGAATAGCGCAAAGCTAATAGACCTAAGTAGTACCAAAGAAACCTAAAAATGGGGAAAAAAACTATGGAAACCCAAAGGTTAAGGATTAAGTAATTAAAGGACCTAGGAGCAGAGGCCAAACCAGAAATCTTAGCAGCAGAAGACGTTTAGGCAGACTCTATAGCAAAAAAAATGGTTTAAAGATAGAGCTTGCATAAATTATGGAAAATAAGGTTATTTCGCTAAAGACTATAGAGGTGGTTAGAGTAACCATACGGTAAAGGGAACTAGACCAGTAGACGGCATATACGTATAGAGGGATAATAGTATACTGCAAGGAACAAAAGAGTATTTAATTAACAGTTTTGCGTATTATTATAACAACATATGCCGAATTTATAAGGACGCTAAGTACGGCGTAAGCTATTAGCTATAAGAGCCATTGTTACCTAAGTTTAGAGAGACCAATAAACTAGCTCGTAGATTAGATATTAAAGATAATAAGTTTAATAAAGGCGAAGCATTTACTAATAATAAGGTAATAAAGGCAGCTTACTAGGAGCATATAGACCTTAGAGAAGTTAAAATAGAAGTAGAGACTAAGACCGTTATAGAATAAGGTTTAGTAACGGGTATAGCAACACCATTAGATACAATTTCCATTGCTTTATAAGACGATAGGAGTAATATTTAGAAGAAACTAAGTAAGTAGATAACTACTAGTGCTAGCTTATTACTTAATAAAGGCAAAAGGCCATAGGCTTAAGATTCTTAAGAAGAGATAAAAGAAGCTTAAGATTCTTAAGACAAGATAAAATACACCTAAGGACCCACAACGGACGAAAACTAATGGGAAAGGGTAGTAACTCAGTTTAATAACAAACAAATAAATATAGGACGCAAGTTTAAGAACTATAAGTTTAGAGAATAAATAAGAACATTAGCAATTCTAGGTAAACGCAGTGTTTAGCCTAAAGATTAAACAGTTAATACTAGGATTAAAAAGCAAGACAACTATAAGGATTTAGCTACAAGACGCAAAAAATAAGAAACTATAGATAAGTTTAGGACAAGAATTATTGCATAGCAAAAGCAGAAGCTAGATAAAAGGTCAGCTATGCCAGGTTATATAAAAAACAGAGCACCCATGCGAAGAGTTACTAATAGGCTAAGTACAGGGACACCTAGGGTAAAGTAGCTAGATAAACTAGAACAAGAAGAGGATCTAGGTATTCTAACTAGGTTTAAAGAAAGACATACTAAAGAATATTACGATGTAGTAATAATAAGGTACTTTCTAACAGATAGACCATATACACTAAACTAGTTATACGGAAAGTGGTATAGGCAATAACATAGTAACAAATAGGAAGACTTTTATATATAGTTAGACAAAAAAGTTGTCCAAGACTAACCTATTATAGAAAAACGTATAAGTCACATTAAAGGAGTATTAATTATAATGTTAAGGAACCTAGAAGAGGGATCCAGGGACTAAAGAAGTAAGTAATAAATCTTAATACCCATAGCTAAGATACTAGTGGTTAGGTTAACTAGGTATAGGTTTAAACTTAAGAATAAAGACAAACTAAGAGTTAACCTAAAACATACAGCGCATTATACACTATTGTGGATAGCTTATGTGGATAACATATATAATATATATAGAGCACCTAAAGATAAGAACCGGAAGTACCTATTAAGAATATATTAGGCACTAGAGGAAAAGCGGTTTAGGAACGCCAGATATATACATAGTTAGCACCTAGTAGAAGTATAAGGTTAAGGAGACTTAACACTTTAACTAGGAAGATTCCTTACGGAAGAATACCTAAACGGACGATAGTGGTAGAAGTGCCCAGAGAATACTTATCTATAGCATATAGAGGAAAAGAAACAAACTAAGTATTAGCTAAAGTTAAACTAAGAATAGGCAGGATCTAGCAGCTAACAGTTAGAAAAAGGGGAGGTGTATAAAACTAGAGGGAACTAGTGTTAGAGCCTTAGACCTTTAAAGGAATTTAAGAACAATACCTAAATTTAAGAGTTAAATGGCAAGATCAGCAGTTTAAAGCGTTAGTAGATAGTAGAGCAACTAGAAACCACATATTACCAAAGATAGTAGAAAGAATGGGGTTACTATATAGATAAAAGGAACACCCATATCCACTTATAATAATTTTAGAAGATTAGATAGCCTATAGAGGAGGCATTATTAATCTTAAAATAGGACCTATTTAGATAACTATTAAAGGGAGACTAGTTAGAATGTCTTTTAATATCCTACCATTAGGACAGGACAAGGTGATACTAGGAATGCCTTGGTTACAGGAGTATAATCTAAAGATCAATTAGGTTATAGGTTAGGTCAATATTAAGAATACACGACAGCGCAAAGTGTGATAGTAAACCAAGTTGGTATAGTACTAAGTCGGAACAACATATAAAGAGACTAAGCAAGGCTTAAGTTATATACCAAAGAGATACCACAAGTATGGTAAAAAGTTGTGGTCACTAGAAAGTGAAAAGCTGTTAGAGCATGCAGCTTAGGACTATAAGATAGAATTAAAAAAGGGAATAAGTCTAAAGTTTTTTCTAATCTACAAGCTTACTAAAACCAAGTTAGTAGCGCTTAAGGAGTTTATTTAGGAGAACTTATAAAAGGGATATATTAAACCGTTATAGTCATTAGTAGGATATCCAGTATTATTCATCCCAAAGAAAAACGGAAAACTTAGGATATATATAGACTACAAATAGTTAAACAGTATCATTAGGAAGGATAGGTATCCTTTACCCTTAATTAGCGAAATCTAAGACAGGATAGGCAACGCAAAGATCTTTATAAAGATAAATCTAAGATGGGCGTACCATTAGATTAAAATTAAGGAAGGCGACAAATAAAAGGCAGCCTTTAGGTTAAAGAAAGGACTATACAAGCCATTAGTTATACAGTTTGGGCTTATAAACGCACTAGCAACATTCCAGAAGTAAATTAATAGTGTGTTAGGAAAACACCTAGATAAATTTATTATAGTATACCTTAACAACATTATTATCTACTTAGAGAGTAAGGAAGAGCACGGAGAACATATTAAGTAGGTCTTAAAGAGACTACAAGAAGAACAGATGCTAGTAGCAATTAAGAAATGCAAGTTCTTTACTAGGAAGACTGATTTCATTAAATTTATTATTAAACTAGGCTAACTTAGCATAGATCTAAAGAAGATCGAGGCTATAGTGAATTAGCAAGAACTAGAGAACATTACGCAGTTAAGATCGTTCCTAGGGTTTTGCAATTACTGCCAAAGGTTTATAGCGCAATAGTTACAGGATATTAAGCCATTTACGCAGTTAACAAAGAAAGAAGAACCGTGGGTATAGGGAAAGAAGCAATAAGAACTATTTAAGAGAATTAAAAAGTTATTTACCTAGGAGCTAGTTCTTAAGATCTATTAACCAGGTCTAGAGATGGTTGTAAAAATGGACGCATTAGACTTTACACTAGGAGCGTGCTTCCTATAGAAACATTAAGATAGATAGCACCTAGTGGCATACTATAGTTGGAAGATGACACCACTAGAGTTAAACTATAACATCTACAATAAGGAGTTATTAGGTATAGTTACAGCGCTTAAGGAATAAAGAGCATTCTTACAAGGCATAGAGAAACCATTTATAGTTAAAACGGACTATAAGAACCTTATAGGATTCCTAATAATAAAGGAACTCAACCAAAGACAGGTTAGATGGGCGGAAATACTTATAGAATACTATTTCGAAATTTAGTATACTAAGGGTACAGACAATGCACGAGCAGACGCTTTAAGCAGAAAGGCTGAACTATAAAGTAATAAAAAGCTATTAGGAGCTTTGTTATAAAAAGATTAAAATAGATTAATTAGATATAATTATTTAAAGATTATAGTAACTAAGGAAAGTTAGATCTATAACTTACCAGAGAGTAAATAAACATAGAAGATCTAAGAAGTATAGGTAAAGGATCCAGACTCTAAGTAATATAAAAACAGAGAAGCAACGTATATACCTAAGTCTATTATAGAAGAATTTGTTAAGGAATTCCATAAGGAAATAACACAAGGACATAACAGAGCTACAGGCTTAGTGTTAAAACTTTAAGAGGAGTACGTTATTTAAGAAATCTAGGGACTAGCACAATAAGTTATAAAGGAATATTTAAATTGCTAAAGAAATAAACCAATAAGGCATAAGCCGTACAGAGGGCTATAACCTATTAAGATACCAGAAAGACCATAGGAGGTTATATTATAGGACTTTATTGTTAAGTTACTAAAGTTAAGAGATCCTATTATAGGATAAGATTATAACGCGATTTTAGTAATAGTAGATAAGCTAATAAAGTAGGGATACTTTATAGCATGCACTAAAGAGATATTAGTAGAAGATGTCACTAGAATCTATATAAAGGAAGTATTTACAAGACATAGAGCACTAGACAAGATTATATTAGATAGAGATCTAAGATTTATAGTAGTATTTTAGGAAGTGTTTTTAGCAGAATAAGGGGTTTGCGTAGCAATATCTATAGCGTATTATCCGCAGATGGATAGATAAACGGAAAGACTAAACTAGACACTAGAATAGTATCTAAGGCATTATATTAATTACGCATAGAATAATTAGGTATTATTATTACCAGTTACACAGTTTGCATACAATATAACACTATAAAAAGGAATGGGGATATTACCATTTAAGACAAATTACGGATACAAGCTAAGAATATCGTTATCGCCATATTAAGCAAAAAAGACGAGTAGCACAGCTAAATAAAGAATAGAGACGTTAATAAATCTTTATACAGACCTTAAAGAAACAGCTAAACTAGTATAAGAATAAATAAAAAGGTACTATAATACTAAAAGATCTAAGGGACCAGATCTTAAGGAGGGGGATAAAGTATAGCTACTATATAAAAATTTCAAGAGTTAACGACTAAGTAAGAAGTTAGACCATGTTAGACTAGGACCTTTTAAAGTTAAGCAAAGAATTTTATTAGTTATATATAAGTTAAACCTACCAGCCAAAATAAAAATCTACCCTATATAATATATTGCAATGCTAGAGCCAGTATATGGGAATATTAAGCCACTAGTCTACAAGGCAGACATGTATAGAGGACAAAAGGAAGATAAATGGCAAGTTTTAAAGATTATTAGTTATAAGGATATAGATAACAAAACATAGTATAAAGTAAAGTAGATAGGCTATAGTAAGACTACCTAGGAACCACTAAGCAACCTAGAGAAAGCTATAGGAAAGGTATAGGAGTATTAGAAGAAAGCAGGTCAGGCAATATTAATAAAGAGAAATCGCAAAAAAAATAAATCGCCTAAGGGGGACCTAAGAGGAGCAATTGCCGAGCTACTTAGAGTTATTTCCCTTATAGGAGGAGAGCCAGCCCTTTTGTTACCTAGTTTATTAAGACCCTATTAAACTAGTTTCTACTTCTTAGAACAAACCTTCTTATAAACCTTCTTAAGATGGGTTAACTAAGCGAACGCAACCTACTAAGACTTAAAGGAGTAATGTTGAGCCTTAAGGGCCCAAGCGGTTTCTTCAGTAGAATAGTGGAGTTTAGTATATATGGCGGCTAACTTAAACTTAAGCTTCGCAGTGGTAGATTAAACATAAGACTCTATAATAAGTTACTTAGGGAACTTAAAGACTGTTAAGAGTTATAGAACGCGTATACTTAGCGTTAGAGACAGAGCGAACATTACAGGACAATTAAATGTTTGCTTTAGTACACTCCGCGTAAGATAAGGGTTGTTAAGATAAGGGACTCGCTATTATAATACACACTAACCCCGCTTTCGCATAATAAGAATACGGAGACGACATTATCTCACTAAGTAACAGTATGGCAGCCACGGTGCGAGCACAACGTTACGCTTATAAAGAAGAAGAAGCTTTAGGCATAATAAATAAGGATATTAACCAGACTAATTAAACAGACATTATACCTCTAGTAGACGACTTGGAGATATTAGGAATCTTTAAGGATAAAGATAAAGGGGAGGGAAATAGTATTACAGACGCTTTAAGTACAATATTATAACTACTTAGGGAAGAGTTGTAGGAAGCTAGTTGGTTAATATAGGTATGGTCTAGGATAGATCTAGTGGAACTATATAACAAGAAATGGTAAGCGAGTTATATAATATTATACGCGGTATATGGAGCATACGTAGTATACATCTATATATAACACGTATAACACGTACCTTATATACAAGAGAGGATTTCTTAGGAGTATGGTTATGTATTTAAAGGACCTCAGTCCCTACCGTAGATAGTTCTCTCCTTATAGTGAATCTCAGAATATAATTAGAGTTAATCTATTAGGCAACTACTCCACCAGTTATTATTACGTTGTTGTTTTGTTCTTACCTATATACCTAGCCCAATAACAGAACCCACCGTAGTTCCTACTATAAGGTTCCGTTATAACCCATAAGTAGAAGTGCCTATAGTAACAGGAGGCACCTATAATATTAGGGAGTACCTATAATAGTAAGTACCTATAATAGTTAGGAGTAACGCGGAGTGCCTACAATAATATACCTTTGGCCGGTTTTTAGTAACCTCTAGCACTACTATAGATTTAGGGCCATCCTAAGGAAGAAATATCCCTTAGGATGCCCCACCTAAACCTATATTATACTAGTTTAGTCTTAGCAAATCCAATAGCCCGTATAAATTTAATGGCCTATATAAATCTAATAGCCCGTATTATCCACTAATAGCTTATAACTAGACTAGCGTAAGTAGTAACATAGATACTCTAGTGTTTGCCACTTATACTAAATACTAGATTATAATATAGTATATTTTTTCTAAGTGCTATTAGATTGTAATTACTCCGCTCCTAACCTTACCTTAAAATCTTAATTTAAAGCGGATTATTTTTAGTCTTATTATTATTAGAGCCTATTTTGGACTTGGCAGTTAATATTAATATTTAAGTCCTGTTTTTGGCACCTATAGGACTAGTATATAAAGCGGACTAGTATTACCTAGCTAGAGCTCTAGGACTAGTATAAATAATAAAATAATACACTACTATATATAAATTGGACTAGTTTAGAGAGTCTACTAGTATAAAGTATATACTAGTATAGGTAGGCAAGGATAAGGGACTAATATAGTAAATATACTAGTAAACGAGGTGTACTAGTATATAAGGCCTATTACTGCGTACTAGTCCGCTAATTAGACCATTCCATTTTTTCCCTACCTATGTATTAATACATCTTATATACTAGTCTATCTTCCTTATGCACCTCCATACCGGTCTAACAATGCTATAAGTACCCACTTTAACGTTGCGCGTAGCTCGCACCGTCTAGTTACTTATTTAATTATTTTCCGGAACTTAGATAACCCGCCTAAACCACCCCAGTCGCACAATCACCTTGGTCACACAATTACCTTAGTCGCATAATCGCCTAGCTTATACAATCGCCCAGCTCGCACAATTGCCTAGCTCGCACAATTACCCAGCTTATAGGATCGCCTAGCTCGCAGAATCAAAGCCACGAAGTTGTTAAACCCATTAATATCCTATTTACACGCTAGGCGTTAATTAGAGGGCGCTAGGTTAGACCACCCTACTCACATAATCATCTAGCTCGTAAGATCCCCCAGATCCTACAAGCGCCTAGCTCCCATAACCTCCTGGCTTATAGGACTAAAGCCATAGCCGTTAAATCTATTAAGATCCTAGTTGCACGTTTAAAGGGCGCTACGCCTAATTTTTTAGCTTATATAATTGTCTAACTTATAGGATTCCTAAGCTTATATAATTACCTAGCCCGCAGTATTAAAGTCGCATAGTCCGTATAGAATGCTTATTTATGCTAGTGCGCAATTAACATTATAGCTCTAGTTATGCGAGCTAGGTAACTGCGTAGTTTGGCCTAGTACCTATTTATACCTAGTACGCAATTAGTAAGAAGAAAATATTAGGAAAATACCAGAACTAAAAAAAAAAAGAAATATATAAGTCCTAGATTTAGAAGCATTAAAGAAGTTCCTATATAAAGACTCCTATGAACTTTGCAATAACTTAAAGCCCCCTTACATATACTTGGAGAAGTTCCTACGTAAACAGCCATATAAGCGTAGCCACAAGTCCAAGCCTCCTTACATAATCTAACTACCCCTCCCTACCACACCGGAATAGATGAATAACCGTTATATACTATAAGTAGAGAAATAATTTAAACAAAAAGAAAACACTATAAAATAATATGTTTATATCCTTAAGATATAAATCTATAAGTACCGTAGTCTTAAACACGACTAATAGTTACTAAGGTGGCATACGTCTTAGGTCTATAAGAAATTTAAAAAATCCTAGGTTGTTAGCGTAGATTTACCTTCCATTATTACTTTTAAGGTAGTAAATAAATTTATCCAAGTGAAAGTATAGATTATTATAAATACTTTATAGCTCGCTATAAGTTAAGCGAGAAAAGACTTTAGTAGAAATAGTAAAATATTATTTTATTTCGCGATAGGCTAAATAAAAAGAGGCTAAAGTTTTAACCCTTTTACCAGCTTTTATTAGAAATCATTTTTGCATTTATATTCTATACTTACAGATTTAAGACTATAAAGCTAAAGCCACTATATCTAACCGTTACCTATATACCCTCATCGCTTAATATCTTTTTATTACTGTCTGCCCCTATTTCTTAATCCTTAGTATTCAAGTTATTGTTATATATTATTTTTATATCCTATTCTTTATTTTTATTACTTAAGTTACTTTCTAAATTAGTCTACGCCTCTGCGTTGCCGTTATTATATCTAAAGTCGGTTTCTATATCTATAAATGCCTACTTACTAGCTAGCAATTTAGGGATAATGCACTTATAGGTACTTAGGGGTTACGGGATACTATTTAAAAAGTTGTAGTTAATACTGTTAGAATATAGAATAAGTCTATAGACCTCTAAGTACTAGCTACTTAGCGCCTTAAATAAAAGATCTCCCCTAACGCAAGGCAGATTAATAGGAGTTAGTATACCGCCTATAGAGGCAGAGCGCTTATAAAGGGCTTAGCTAAAATACCAATTAAACTACTCTGGAGGCACTAATAGCTCCTTTGCTATAGATGGGGGGTTAATATATAAGATTAACTGGCTAGGATAAGTCTACTACTTAGGCAGTGTCTTACCCCGGGAAGGATAGGCGTTAGAAGTAGATTATATAATGCTATTACTACTAAGGGAGGCGTTATTAGGGGTTATTGTTAACTTCTAATTTTAGTTTATAACTTTATACAAACATCTCTAAACCCTACTAAGGCATGCGGCGTCTATTAGGGATTATTAGCCATTTAAATTTAGCAACAGCTTAGCCAATGGCTACTCCTAATAATGCCTTACTTATAGATCAATCTAGGCACCTATAGTCTTGGGCGCAGAGGATACGTAAGCTAAGAGTAATTACAGCCACTAAATACTGTACTATAGACACCGCATAAAGTAGAAAAGGGCGGCTAGTATACTCCGTCTTTCCCTTTTACCTTTTGTTCTTACTCCGCTCTAGGAAAGAAATAAAATATAAACGTCGTGCTTCTAGCCCTTATATGCCATTAATTTAACTTACCTTTAAATCTAACCTCTTAACCATATATCCCTTACTATCTTTATAAGAATACTAGACATTATATATATTACCCCAACCAAGCTTAGATACGTTGCTAATATAACCTATAGGTCCTTAATTAGTGCTTATAAAAACATTATAATATGCTATTACCCTAAAGATAATATACCTATTTATTAACTTGCTGGGAACCTTAAACTATCCCAGAATTACATTAATAATAAAGATATAATATCTGCCAAAAGGGAGAAGAAATAGTTATAGCTTTCTAACCCTATATAGAAATAGATACCTTATACGCCTGCTTAAATACCTAATAAGGTTAATTTTTATAAAATCAACAATAATATAAAGGGCGATATACGAGAGGATACGGAAATGTACCCTAATTACCTTAAGGGACTAGAAGGCCATAGTAAAGTAAAGGCAAGCTTATATAAGCTAATAGAGGACAATGGCGAGACTAAGATAAACTCATCTTAACTAAAAGAGAACTATATTAAAGGCTTATCCTAGCTAATAGATACTGTTATAGGTCCTAAATATATACTGCCAGTACCTCTAGGTATGTTTATAAAACATCTATATATTACTTAGCAATACTAATAATTAAGCAGAGAATAGTTCGGCTAATCCTATAACCTCTCTTAGAGTTATAGCTCCTCTATATAAAGCATTAACAATTTCCAATACTATAATTTTAGACGGATAACTAAAGTATCTCTTATTATGGTTACTAACTTGCTATATAATAAAGGACTTATAGCGTCTCTAAAACCCTGGATATAGATATATCATATCTACGTTTGGTCCTATTATAGTAGTATACTAGTATCCTACCCAGGTTTTACCCGCGGGTATACCGTATAAGAGACTTATATTATTCTATACTAAAAATCCACATCACCTCTATTGTTATACTAGGATATATAAACCGCTTAAAGATGTTATAATAGAGATAGCTTAGAGAAGTAAGAAAAGAGACTAACTAGGAAAGGTAGTAGATGATTAATTAAAAGATCTATTAAGGAGAGGAACACGTAAGAGAAGGTTGGATTGCACCATAGATGGAGATCCTAAAAGGTCTAAGGTATAAGAAATTCTTATCTTTTGGCATTAAGAATTAAGGTATTAATTAGGATTTCCTTAGCTTGGTATTTAATTTCTATCTAGTTACTTCTATATTAAGAATATCTTATTGTTGTTTGCGTATAAAGGAACAAGTTTTTGCATATTAGATTAAAGTTAAGAGACTCGCTTATAGTAAGCTTAATAAGTTCTCTACCTTTATATGCTTAGTAGCGATAAGTCAGCTGGCTAATAACTTGTTTAGTTATCTATAAAGAAAAGACTTATCGCTTTCCAATCCAGATGTCTTAGAATTAGCCTTTGTCAGCCTACCGTCTTTAACCTAGTTAAAATATACTAGCGTTTTCTTAACTGGTATAGGGTAAAACTTTTCCTTTAAAGCAATTAGTAGTCTATATAGCAATAGAGAGAAGAGGGCCTACTAGATCTTGTAGGTTTAGAGGCCATAAAGGTTAATCTATGGACGTATAGGTATAAAATCAACCGTTGCGCCGTATTAGGACATAGCAATCTACATTATAGTCTCACTTTAATCTATTAGCCTTTTATAAAAATGTCTCCTTTTACTTTTAAAAATTCTTATTTATAGCTTACTTTGACCTTGGTAGTAACCTTTGCTTTAAACATATTACTCTAGTACTAGATAATTAATGGCCTACTAGCGTTTTATAGGATAACTAAGGTGCGAGTTAGCTCTAAATTATATATTAATAAGGTGGGAATGTTGAGAATAAATATAGGATCTACCACTTAATATTAGCCTAAGTTTTAACTAAAAATAAGATCTCGTTCTAAGAACTAGATCTAATTCTAAAAACTATATTCTAATTCAAAAGGCTATATCCCAATTCTGGGTTCTAGGCATACCAAACGTGACTAAAAAGGTATAGTATTGAGCTAAACGGACTATTTTTAGTTCTGACTTAAATTGTGATCCTAAAAACCAGATCCGGTTCTAGAGACTAGATCCTAATTCCGGTTTTAGGATACGGGCTAATTAATCACTGTAAAAAGGGCATAATTCTAAAAACTAGATCCAGTTCTTAAACTGGATTCTATTTTTAGGAAACAGGTTAATTAACCGCTGCGAAAAGAGGTTAACTGTATCTGTATTTGCATATTAGATTAGCTCGTTTTAGGACCAGCCATATAATTATTTATAGGCGCCCCTTTAGCCTTACTATATAAGCCTTACGCGTTATGGAATAAACTAAAACTAATAAGTATAATTAGTTATAGACCAGTATTAACTAAGCCCTGCGAAGCTTTAGTCTAAGCCATATTAAATTAGCCTGACTTTTCCGCGCCTAATCTTTAATCCTTTGTATATGCTTATACCTTACTTCCTTTCTTATACTTTTCTCCCTAGTTACTTCCTTATTGCAAGACGCGCTTAATATATACTTGACCTCCCTATATATATCTGCCATTATACTATCCGTTATATACCTGCCTCTTTAATCTCCCTTCTTTATCTACCAACCTACCTTCCACATTAGCCTTCCTAATATAGCTCTTAGCGCGTTTACCCGCAATAGTAAATTTCTTTAGATTAGAGATAATTAAAATAAAACCTATTAGAGAGGGACTAAATGGTTTTCGCGATTTATTTAACTCGACTTATAAAGATCTAGGTGTCTCAAACTCTTTAGATACGTTACGTTAGATAAGTAATAAAGGTAACTATTAATTTATCCAGTGTAAGCTCTATCTAACGCTTGCGGAACTAAAGGATATTTTACTTAATTTAATACTTACTTTATAGAGCCTTTCTGCTTCTTATTTATTGCTATCCAACGGCGGCGATAAAAGCCTTTTTGGTAATCTATTAAGACTTAATTTAGCGGTTAATTCTAACGGCTTTAACATTAAACAGTTCCTACCTCTCCTAAATGTAATTTTTTATATTAAGCCTAACAAGATTATCTAGGAGAAGGTGTACGCCATTGTAATAGAGTCTATACCTCCTCCCTAACCGCTGCCACTCTATATTTAATAAACCCCATATTTATATAATATAAACAGCTTTACTAACTCGTCCAAATATAGAAAATATATGGATTATATTCTGAAGGAGGAGCTAGGCCCTCTTTATATGGGGATTCCTAGCTTATATAAAGCATTTTTTAGGGAAGTAGAAGGTCTTAAGGCGGTAAGCGCCACCGTTTTTAAGAAATGTAAGGAAGGGGACAATCCACTATACACTAAGAAGGGTGGTTAGCGTAACTGGCCTAAAGACGTAAAAGAACGTAGAGTCCTAAAGTGGTTTAATAAGCTAATTATATTATTTCTGGACTTTATAAAGGAGTATAGGTTCGTTTTAAAGGAATAATAAAGACTAGTAGAGTATACTTAGCAGCCTTTATAAGGATCTACGGCTGACTAAAAGCTAGATATTGGCTTTATAGACGATTTAATAGCTAGTAAAAGCTCCTAATACTATTGGTTATATATACTTATACCAAAAGAGCTAAAAAGTAATCTAAATACTGATATAGCCTTAAAGGCACGATTTGATTTAGGGGAATATATAAGAGAAGTCTTCGCCGCTTAAGACACTTATTACTTTATCCTAGGCTTTACCCTTTATAGATCTATTATGCGTCTATAGGGGTATAACTAGGTAGGAGGCATTACATTATTACTATTCAATATTAATAAAAACGGATTATAATTTACCTTAGTAATATTGGGATTTCTCTAGATAAATAAGAAGCAGCTTAGGTTTAACCCTACTATTCTAATATTAGACGGCAAGCGATATATTAAGGTTATGCGTAATAATTAGACTAAGCGTCTTATTCTTAACAAACCTATAAAGTAGGCACGCTATATCGCTAGTTAAGCGACTACTTACTAGAAAGTATACTATAAGGGGGACACCTCTAAGATACCTCTCGTTATTAAAGACTTGTGGCAGTACCTATAGCGTAAGAAAGAAGGCAAACTACTATATAAGGTAATAGAGAAAGAAGTGGTTAATATAGCTAGGTACTATTACCATAAGACAGTTTATATGGGCGGTAAAGAAGATAATATTTATAATAACATCCATAAGGGGCTAGATATTATAAGAGCGACAAACTATAAGCTAGAAGACTTAATAATGCCTTTAAGACCAGCTGGAGTGAAAATTAGTATAAGGAAAGGCCGAAGTTCTAGTAGTAGAAAGAGGTCGTCTAGCTACACTAACGCCCTATTACCGCCTAGCAAGCGCACATATTTAGGCTCTCCGCCTAAAGGTGGAAGGCGCCTTATAACCCTAAATTAAGTGCATTAATTTGTTATTACTAGGGACTATAGAAAGCCTTTTTATAAGGCAAGCTCTTAGGCTGCAATACTTACTGCACTAGAGGGTGGTATTAAAGGATATAAGTCTTTATATACGTGGGCCAGTATTATCTAATATAATATTTTAATAGGCAACCTTATAATGAATAAGGAAGATAACAATCCTTCTTAGCCGGTATTCTTAATTGACTTTAATCTTGCGATTAAAGAGTAGTGGGAAGGGCCTTTAGGAGCGCGGGGTAAGACTAGTATAAAAGCGTTTATAGCGATTAGAGTGCTTTTAGGCGAGATATACTTAGCTTAGTATAATTTTAAGTTGTTTTTTTAGGTGCTATTTTAGATATATATTCACTATAATAGACTTAATAAAAAAGGTAATATTATTAACAATTTTAATAAGTGGAATTCTATACATACGGAAGAGCTAGCTAAAATAAAAAAGGGGGTAGTGGCTAATAAAGAGGATTTTCTTAAGACTGTAGGTAATAACTTTTTACTATACTATTAGCCACTAATCCCTTAGGTTAATAGATTGCAGAAGGTAGTATTTTTAGACGGTAGAAGGCAAAAGGAAAAGGATAAAAAACTTTCTTCTTAAATAAAGGAGGTGCTTTAGGAAGCAAGGAAGAATTTAAAGGTGCTAGTAGAGTAGATAGAATAATATTTTATTGCTCTTCCATTATATAAGTAAAGTTTTGCGGAGATTTAGGCGGCTAAGGCTAGGTAGTAGCCTTAGTTAAAACGCATGTAAAATAGCGTAGGGCGAGTTGCCTAGGCTAAATAAATCCGGAAAAGCGGATAACCTAATCTTCCGCTAGATTATTAGGTCCCTATACTTTACTATCTTATATAGGCTTTATGTTTCCATAAAATATGCAATCTACTCCCTAGCCTATTAGAAGTCACCCTATGCTGCCTAAATAGAGGCTATAGAAGAATTAATCCCTTTCTTTAACTAATTTCTTACTTAAATAAGTCCCCTACTTAAATAAATCCCCTATAGAAGCTAATGCCTATATATTTTGCCACCCTATAGGAACTAATCCCTTACTTTTAATAATCCCCTATAGAATATAATCCCCTACTCTAATAAATCCCCTATAGGATCTACTCCCCTATAGGATCTACTCCCTTATGCTAATAAATCCTCTACGTTAACGAATCCCCTATAGGTACTAATGCCTATATATTCTACCGCCCTATAGGAACCAATCCCCTACGGCTTATATTCCCGTATGGTTTTAGCTTCCCTATAGGAGCTACTAGCTACATTTTCCTCTCCTATATAGGAACTAATGCCCTATAGTTTCCGTTCTCTTATTCTTAGATCTACCAGCAATTTTCCTATACTATTTTTAATTTTATCTATATAGTATAAACAGCTAATAAATATAATAATTTACTATATTTTAATCCCTATATTAAAATTTAATTACTTAGATTTTATATCCTATTTCCTATAATATCCCATACGGAATAATTTAATGAAAATTCTTATAGAAACTGGAATTTGTGTTCTATTTTAAAAATATATTTATAAAAGACAATGTTTTATATAGGATTTCTACTAAAATTCTCTTTTTATATCTAGCTTTTAAATACCTCTTTTAATATCCTTCTATACGGGAAAAATGGCTATAAAATTAATACTTTTATTATTTTCTATCCCATACGGAACTTTATTTAAAACCGTTTAAAATTACTAGCTTCTCTTTTTTTTATTTTCTACGCCATTCTATATAGATAGTATATTTAGGAAAATAATAAAGTTCTAGTTTCTCTATCTTATTTTTAATAGAAACCCGCTTATATAACTAACTCTATTTAGTAATATTAGATTCTATATTTTAGGATTAAGGCTATATATCTATGTTATATTAAAGCTATATAACGCAAAGTTATTAGGATATATATGTATATATATTACTAGCCAATAAATAGTATAGTTAAGTAACGTACTGCCTCTAACTATTAATAAGTATAAATAGGAAAAAGAAGAAAAGAAAAAGATAGCTAAATCCCAAACGTATATCTGCCTACGCGCTAAAAAGGTATATATTCTATAGACCCCTAATACCCCAGTAAATTTAAGAGAGCTAAGCGTAGGACTATATATTATTAAACTTGTCTCCTCCCATAAAATTTTACTAAAATTCTACATTCGCACTAATAGCGAATTCTAGATATAGTAAGGACACTTATATCTCTTTATAGCTAGCCAATGCTTAAGCTGTAAAAATAGCATTTTTAATTTAGATCGGAAAATTAATCAGCTTGGCTTTACCGTAGACGCAAAGGCTCTTACCTCTCGGCTATTAAGATCCTTCCCTACTAGAATATTGAGGTCCTTTTCCGTAAAATCTACGGCTCCTTTTGTTATACTTGCTTTATTAAGGAAACTCCTCTAAACTGCCTCTTAAGCGTTCTAATCTAATAGGCTGTACCAGAGCGTAAGGTATATTCTACTTGCAATAGCTTTATTAATTATCTTTACCTAGTTAGTTATAAGAAATAAGATTCCTTTATAGTATTTAAGCTTACGCAAGAATATATAAATAAGGGCGTTGCGATAGACATTATTGGTAGCACGCTGTTCTATAAACACGTCCGCCTTATTAAGGAGTAGAGTGGCTTTTTAGTGGGTTACTATCTTAAAGATAAGAGAAAGCTTCTCCTTAAGTATATCCGCGGTTATGCCTAATTCTCTAGCAAAGATCTACTTGGTTAAAAAGAACTGCAATTGTAAGGGAATAAAGACGTATAATATAAAGTAGTCTTATAAGGTATTCTAATATCGCCTCTACTATTAAGGTTTTACTAACACTAGGCGGCCTACTAATTTGGTTATCTTAGTAAGGTAATAGTATGACTATTATTTTATAATAGAGGCATGGTAATATACTATAGAAGGGTAATAAGTCTGCGTCCTTTACCTAATATAAAATTATCTAAAATAGGGTAAGAGTTCTGAAATAAGTAGGTTTTACTAGGAGCCTAAATAACCTCCTTCTGCTAAGTAGGAATCCTAAGGTTATTAAAGGAAGAAGGGTTCTATATAATATTGCTAATATTAGCAACTATGAACTTAACTCTAATGCATTAGTAAATACCACTTATATATAAATAAAGATAACGCATGCCAGAGCTTATTACCTAGACTAAAACCTAGCACAGTTAGGCTGCTGATTAGGAAATCTTAATCCTTTATTTTAGTTAGATCTATATCTATCCTCTTAATTTGGTCTTTCCTTTTAATTAAGCCCCCTATAAAATTAAAGATATTTAATAAGTCTAGTATTTCTAGCGACTTATTAATTTATAGTCTAGTATAATTAGGGTTAATTTGCCGAAAATATGCTGTATTAACTATAATTCGGCTCTTAATAGAGACTTTAATCTTATTGCCGTCTTTATCTTTATAGAAGGCAGTCCCTTAATACTAGCGGTGGTAGACGCCTTTTAAGTCATTAAAAATTTAACTATATCTAATTAGCTATACTCTAATCTCGCTTGATTTCTAGTGGTACTCTAGAGGAAATGCCTAAAGGAGGTCTATCCGTTTTGTTTTATAAAACTTCTTAATAGTAAGCCTAAGGGCGGCTTCCCTAAACACTTTCCTATTAAAATCGAAGTAGTAATAGTCTAGATAGAAGTACTTAGTTCCGCTTAATCTTGTTTTTCCCTTACTATAATTAAACTTAACGTATTTTAGTTTACTAGTACTAGGATAGGTAGTATAGACCTCCAAGTTTGGCTTAAAGAGAGCCCAGAGTAGATTATATATAATTTTATAGTTCTTAAGAAGGGGTTTAAGGCGTTTAGTTATAGATGTATAGGTGGTTTTAATAAAGCTAATTAAGAGATCTAAATGTTTTAAATATACTTCGTTCTTAGAGTTAATATTTATATTACTTTAATATAATTTCAGTTCCGGGAGAAAATTATATAGGAGGTTCTATTTAACCTATACGCGGTATAAGCTGGTAAGTTTTAATAGCGGAGATTTTCCGCACTAAAGGCTTATCCTCTCTTAGGCAGATCTTATAGATATCTTTAAGAACCTTTCTTAGAACATCTTACAACCCCTTAGACTTAATATTAACATAAAATATAAAGTCTTTGGTTTTCTTATTTATAATTTATCTTTAGTAATTAAAGACACTTATAAAGAGTATTATGCCTACTAATTTAAATACAATTAACAAATATATATTGGTCTAGTTTATTAACCTCTTCTATTAGGGCTACTAGCTTAGCAATCTTATACTAATAAGCTTTCTTATTCTAACTATAAAGAAATAGTATTAGTACGACTATATATATACGACTATAAAGACATACACTTTGTTTACCGTCTTATACTCTAACCTAGAGGCTTATAATATTGCTTTAGTTTTAGGGTCTTCTAGGGCTGGTAGCTTAACAACTAGGCCTCCTGGGGTAGAGGTAGAGGTAGATAATATATTTATTGCTATAGCTACCTTTAACAGCTCTAGGAATTATAGAGTATACTAAAAAGTAAGGGGCTGCTAAGCTAGTAATAGAGTAAGGCTACCCGGAGGAGTATTTAGGGTCTTTAATATAGTCTATATGTTGTCTAAAGGGTAGAGCTAATTTAAAGTATAAGATTAGAGAGGTAGCTAGAGGAGGTTAATAGTACCGGTCTTTAGAGGAAAATTAGAGTAAGGAGCTAAGTGTAAATAGTATTATTTCTTTAAAAGATCCGCCTTCATTTATACCCTTTAATAAGACCTAAGCTACTACTATGCCGCAAATGTTTACTAGAACCCGCTTTATGCTATATAAATACTTCCCCCTATTTATCCTAGGAGACGCTATATTAATATCACTTCTAACATAACACAGAACTTAACTAAGTAAAGGTGTATAATCCCGCCATAACTACAGAAACAGAGCCATGGCTTACATTTAGTATCTCAGTTCCGGCATTAGAGCGATGTAGAAGGAGATGCAATAGATACGCAGTTGCATATATAGTAGAGGTTTGTAGCTGTCTAATGTTATTTAAACTAGAAATAATGCGGAAAGGAATATAATTGGGATCCCGTTACCTATCTAGGCTATATAAATTCTATAGACCTATTTAAAAATTGGTTGCCTAGGTGGACAAATCTTTACTATACCCCTCTTCTAGCTACGTAATGCCTTCCCTTACCAACGCTAGAACATATCAGATTATACATATTAATATTATTCCAATATAGTGGAGAGCTTAACTTGGGGAAAGCCTCCGGGGACGTTCCTGCCCGGGCTGTAGAGACGTCGCTAGCTTATATATGGGATCTCAGCTCCAACTACTAGACTAAGGTAAAAAGAGATGCAACTGCCCTAATTAATGCACAGGTGCTAGGTGGATGTCTTAATTAAAGTAAAGAGTATATATACTAGGTATAAGCACCGGAGCGGTAAACCCTATTTGCGTTAGCGCTGGGGTTCTTAGCTAAAACTTGGACTAACTTCTTAAAACTTAGCCAAAATTTCTAAAAATTCCTAAAATTTTTAAAACTTAGGGCGAAACTTCTTAAGAATTAACAGTTATTTTTAGCTACTATTTACGCACCAACTCTTGCGACTTATCTACTACCTGCTTACTTTACTTAATAGAGTTTCCCTATATTACGCTTTACGCAAAGGGAGGGGATATAATCCGCTACGGTAAAGGATATAGCGGAGTAATAAATGCTAAGCTGACCACTCCTCCAGCAAGGCCGTAAAGCATTAGCAAAATAGTTAGGGCCTAATTCCCCCGCTTTATGCGTAAGCAGGGTGTTTTATTGGCTATATAACTAATATCTTAAAACGTTTATAGCACTTTATTAAATTCTACACTTTTTTATAAAATTTAAATTTTTTAGAATATTTCTCGCTTCTATAGCCCTAAATTTAAAATTTATACCTTTCTTCTGGCTACCACCCAATCTTTATAACTACCAACCAGTATCTCTAAAGAAATTTTAAGCCACCTACAAGATGGAGATTCCCTATATTACCATTTATATAAAATAGAGGGATAGCTTCCTTTGGCGAGAAGGATATATAGAAGTAACGGATATAGAGTTAAAGACTCTTCTTTAGCAAAGTCGCGATATAATAGCGTTATTGGAAGCCGAGATTGGGAAGCGACAGCTATAACTACCTTTAGGTTATTCTAATAGGAACAATAGATGCTATAAAAAACTCCATAAAACGGCTAAGAAGCTAAAGATTAGGGATCGCCTAGATAACTAAGCTTCTAAGCACATTAACACTGCTATTAAGATTCTAACTAAACCGTAAACAGATCGCGCGTTTAAGGTCTATTAGGAGTTCTTATATAACGTTCTACGCCATTATAGCTCTAGATTAGTTATACTATACACTACTGGTTTAGAAAAATAAAGAATAGCTAGTATAACCAAAAAGGATAGAGTTAGCCTCCTTAATTATATTAAGGAGAGCAAAGATTCCTTTAGTTCCTTAACTCTTAAGGCTCTTGCTAAGGATTATAAGATACCATATCTAAACAGTGCATAATCTAATTTTATAGGTAGATAAAGCTAATCTCTTTAGGCCCCTAGATTGCTTACATTTTAGAACAACATAGAAAGCGTAAGCGCGATAAGAGCCAGTAAGCCAAAAAGTCATTATAGGGTACGTTGAGCGTCATTTATACAGTTATATACCAAAACTAATTAGCTAAGATAGAGGTGCAGTAGCGGCAGGCAGGCGTAAGCAAGAAGGAACGCTTGTTCTTTATACAACCCGGTTAACAATATTTACTACAGAAATTAAATATAGATACTTAGAAGCACTAATTAACCTAATCCCACTCTTAGGCGACTCCATTTCCGACACTATCTAGAGTAGCTAACAATAGAAATGGGAACGCAACCTTAATGTGGGATTAACGACTAACTGTCTAAATATATTGGCCCCTTAAAACCAAAGCCAAGACATATCTATAAATTTGTTAGTTAGTTAAAAGAAAGGAACACAGTTAATTAAGAAATTCCAGCTAGTACCTAGGTGAACTTTATAGTAGCTCCTATAACGTAAACCTTATACCCAGTAGGAATGTTATATATTGCGTTTTTAGAGGGATCTTTATATGCCTAGTAAGGTGGGGAGCTTATATCTGCTTTAGGATTATAGATTTGGATTAATTTGCCCTGGCCTATTATCGTTTTGTTTTTATCCACTCTATTAAATAGCTTTATTTTTATATATTCCGCCTCTCTATTAAGAGCTTTTACTCCAGTCTAGTGTAATTATAGGTTAGCTTTAAATAGGTATTAAAAGAGTTTAAACATTTATATACCTCTCTAGATATAGTTAAGGACTTCTAATAGTATATTGGGCGTTTGGCGCAGATCTACCTAATATTAAGGAAATTCCTCTAGCCCGAATATATATCCTTTTTAGGTCCTCTGTAACTTAGCTATAACTTAGTTTATAAAGAGAGGGCTTAATAGATAGCGATGGTATTTCGGTTAGACGACTTAATTTTAGTATACGCCTTTATAAAGCAAGAGCTACTATTTCTAATACAATATTAGTAGCTGAAAACGATGTACAGGGGATGAAATAGTCCATTTTAGTACTTGCTTTAGCTATAACGTGTTTAAATTTTGTAACCCTAGAGTGCCTTATATCCGTATAAAGCTAAGGAAGGTTACCTAACGTATGGCCAAAGGCGCGCGGTGTAAGGGAGAAAGGGTAATAGGCGTTAAAATTAGGCGTACGGAAGGCTTCTAGCGGATGACGCACTAAGTCGGCTAGGAAGGCTATAATTTGCGTAAAGACCTGTCAGCCTACTTAAGGGCCGTAAGTTTAAGCGCAATGCGACCTTAATAAAACTGTGCCATTGGCGCTTAGCGAGGTGGAAGGAAGGACTTGCGGAAACAGAAATGTGTTATTAAGATAATAAAGCGCATAACCGCTTAGATGTTGGTGCCTAACAGGACGTTTATTAGCAAGAATTATTTGGGCAGGTGGCTGCCTGTTTTGCGCCGCTAAAAAATTCCGTTACCCCGCGCAGCTTTTTCTAGCATGGTGAATGTTACGTAAATATATTGGCCTGTTGGGCAGCGGAACAGGTAAGGCGTCGCAATGTTGTGTATTTTAATAGCGCATGCTTATATAAAAGAATTGCTAAGCGGCTACGGGCTAAGCTGCGGCCGGATTCGCCCGCCCTATTATTAAAGCTTTCTAGCGCAGAACATTATGTATATAATTAGGCCACCAGTTAAATGGTAGAACGGGTAAGGCATCCGCTATAACGCGCATTTTAGCTATACATTGGAGTTACTAGATATATATAACCCCTCCGCCAACTAAAATATCTTATAAGGATTGGATTCTTATAGCTCGTTCTTATTTATAAGGCAAATTAACTGCAGCCAGTTTATACGCCTTTACATCGTATATATAAGTTAATCAATTATTAACGTCCAACTTTATATTATTTGGACTACTGCTTAGTTTTAGCTGTATTATATAATTTAAATTAGCTAGCTAAGTTATAACGTAAGTTTTAGCCTTACATTCTCTATTATCTGTAGTGTTATAAGTAGTAATAAGTGGCCTTACTTACCGCCCTTAAAAAAGTAATACTCTTACGGACCTTTTTATGCAGCCCTTATAATAGGAAATGCGCTATAAATAAATTAAGCTAGAAATGGAATATATAATAAGAAATAGACCTCTAAGCTAAAAGAAGGATACTACTATTATTACCGTCTCTTCTGCCTAGTAGGCCGGCCCCTTTTCTTCTATATAGCAGGCTAGACCTTTAATTTTAAATAGTAATGCGCCTATAGTAATCCAAGACTTCTATTTAGAAAGCGGTCTTTAATCCGTTCCTATAAAAGATTATATCTCTTTTTTAATTTAATAAGCAGCGCGTCTTCCTTTTTAGTGAATTTTATTCTAGACTTTAGCTCTTAGGGCTTTAGCTTCTAAGCTTGCTTAACCAGGTTAAAAGGTAAAGGGAATTATTAAGGAAGGATATTTAGTGTATATAACCCGTCTTTCTAGCACCTAAAAGCTGCTTAGATTAAAATTTCTTCTAAATTAGCATTTAAGGCGGTACCCGGTATTGCTTTATTAGAGTTAGAGCCAGAGGCAGGGCTTAATAGCGGTTTTTGGATACGGAGGCAATTATATATAGGGGATGCAACCCGCTTATAATAATTGCTAGTAAGCGTAGTACTTTAGTTAGACGTATACGTGGATAAAATTAAAGGGGAATGGTGAGACCGCTGGAGATAATGCTTTGTAGTATACTTTATCTTTAATTAACTAGTAATAGGGGTTAGTAATCCTTATCGCCCTACACACCTATAGGCCTTATTACCCTTGTCGCTATTGCTGCTATTACCATCCCCAGAATTGTTATTATCTGTATTGTCACTGTCACCGTCCCCAGGGTTATTATCATCCGTATTATTACTATCACTACTTCCGTCGCTATAGTTCTCAGCCTTGCCTTTATCTATAACGTTATTACTATCCTTATTATCGCTTTCTTTAGCTAAGCCGTTAATAAGATCATCCGGAATATAATTACAGCTATTATTAGCCCTATCTTCTGGTAGTCTAGTATTATAAGGAGATATATAGTGCTAGGGGGAGGAGCTAATAGGCCGCGCAGCAGAGACCGCTCGCTCCTTAATACCGTTACTATTATTAAGACTAAGAGTAGGAGAGTTGGAAGGTGTAGTCCTCTAGGAAGTAGGTAACCTTTATTACTTCCTAAGTTATACGCTCTTACCGCTTTTACTAATAGAAGTATTAGAGATAGAATTAATACTATTTAGTTAATTAAGCTAATTAGACCTCCGCTTCTTTAACTGCTTAGCTTCTAAAGACTCTTAACCGGCAGCTACTAATGTCCTAAGCTTCTACCTAAACTGCGAAGTAGTTCTAATACAACGCCTCTTAGCTAAATTATCCATTTAATTGCCGTCTAGCGTTAAGGGTATAGTATAATTATGCGTAGGTATATATACCTCCTCTTCTAGTACTTTTAACAAAGGTAGCGCGCTAGAGCTAATATCTAGAGCCAAAGAAGCTACTATTAGTTTCGATACTAGTAAAACAGAGCTTATATACTTCCATAGGAAACGTACCACTATAGAAGAAGGGCTAAAGCTAGGAGATATAGAAATATCTCCTAAACCCTTAGTTAGGTGGCTAGGGGTATTTCTAGACTCTAAGCTTACGTTTAAACAACACGTAGAAATAAGAATCTCTAAAGCAAAAGCAGCCTTCTATTTAATTAGAAGACTAGGAAATATACAAAGAGGTCTATCTCTACAAGCCCTACGGCAGCTCTATATAGCTTGTGTTACTACTATAGCAGACTATGGAATACAATGCTGGTGAAAAAGCAAATCTAGAGACCACCTACTAGCTAGGTACCAATCTCTACAGAACGAGGCTCTAAAACTAGTGTTAGGAGCGTTTAAAGGATCTCCTAGCCAGGCTATAGAGATTGAAGCCTCTATTCCTCCTCCTAGAATTAGATTTGAAAAGCTTTGCAATAGCTACGCATTAAAGATCCTAAAGTTTAAAGAAAACCACGTAATTAAGAAGGGCTATATAGAAGAGGTTAATAAAGATAAGGACGAACTAGCAGCTGGCACTAGCTCTAATTCTAGCCCTAAAAACTGTAATAGTTCACTAGCACTACGCTGAGACACGAGACCGTCGCCTAAAAGGCTCCGAGACACAATCGACGCCACCCTCGTATGTCTCGGATACGGTCAAATATTGAGTCATAGACTATGGAGTTCCGGGTCTACTTTCATGTATTTAGTTCACTTGATTTCCATAGATTTAGAATTAAGTCGTTCTTTCAATACCCACACTTGCA
>Ga0307507_10001364_pt1 | contig 54657 bp, 16 predicted proteins | sample 7_EM_MG_FD_207223 | JGI IMG/M metagenome (GOLD analysis project Ga0307507, IMG submission 207223) | Populus trichocarpa ectomycorrhiza microbial communities from riparian zone in the Pacific Northwest, United States - 7_EM | ecosystem: Host-associated > Plants > Roots > Unclassified | place... | reverse complement strand
CAGCTAGCGAACGGCCATAGAGAACGATCTGAATCAATTAGAGCCTTCAATCGGGCCGACCCCTCCCCCGAATTGAATTAGATACTGACATAGGCAGGCAGGCAGGCAGGCAGGCAGGTAGGTAGGTGGGTAGGTAGGCAGACAAGTAGGTAGGCAGACAGGTAGGCAGGTAGGCAGGTAGGAGAGGACGTCGCCAGAACCAGAGGACCGTTGCCAGAACCAGACGACCGTCGCCAGAACTAGACGACCGTCGCCAGAACCAGACGACCGTCGCCAGAACTAGACGACCGTCGCCAGAACCAGACGACCGTCACCAGAGCTAGACGATCGTCGCCAGAACCAGACGACCGTAGACCGAGACGACAACCATTCGAACGACCAGCCAGCGAACGCCACGAACGATTCAATCGATCGATCGAATCGAACTAGAGCCTCGATATCAGCCCGTTACCGAGTCGAATCGGATCAAGGCCTCATCGGGCTAACCCCTCCCCTAAATTGAATCAGACACTGACACAGAGGCAGGCAGGCACTAGGCCTAGTTAGGAAATCAGTACACGACCGGCAGATTATCGGGAACACCGCCAATCGACGACCTGGAGCCTCTGCATAAGGTGTCCCCCTTCTCAATCAATCACTCAAAGCCTAAGCGGTATTCTCCCTAAAAAGACGCAGAGCTCCTATAACAAACACAGGCAGGCAGGCAGGCAGGCAGGTAGGCAGGCAGGCAGGTACGTAGGTAGGCAGGCAGGTAGGCAGGTAGGTAGGCAGGCAGGTAGGCAGGCAGGTAGGCAGGCAGGTAGGCAGGCAGGTACGCAGGCAGGTACGCAGGCAGGTACGCAGGCAGGTACGTAGGCAGGTACGCAGGCAGGTAGGTAGGCAGGGACGCAGGTAGATACGCAGGTAGGTATTCTGGTAGGTACGCAGGCAGGTACGTAGGTAGGTATACAGGCACGTAGGCATGTAGGCATATAGGTACGCAGGCAGGCAGGTAGGCACTAGGCCTAGTTAGGAAATCAATACACGGGCGGCGGATTATCTGGACCAGCCAATTAACGATTTTAGAGCCTCTACGTAATGCTTACCCCTTCTACTATATATACCCTTTTCCAGGCCCATATAGAGGAGGAAGGGAGACGCGCAAGAGGCCAGCAAAGACAGCAGCAAGAGAGAGAAAGGAGCCAAAGTAGAGCACAAAAGAATGCCAGGAAACCATCTACCGCAATACAATACTGGCTGGGCCAACGCTGGAGAGGTATATAGGAGTTAAAGGTACAAAGGCTAACTAAGGCAAAAGGAACCCAAGCTATAGCATAGTTAACGCTATAGGGAGTAAACACTCTAGGGCTCCAAAAAGGCCTAATAAAGGCAGAAAATATAATGGCAACACTCTTAAGAATAGGAATAATAGGACTAAAAAACTGGCTCTACTAGGCAGGTGTCCTAGTAGGTAGCCTAAGATATAAATATAGCTAGCTAAAACAGACACTAAAATATATAATACTATTATGCCCCTTACGCACTAACTAAGAAGTAATACTCTTAGTAGCTAGCATAGAGAACTATAATACACTACTCTTAATATAAAAAGGCCTTAAGGCGGTTACCTAGTGGCTTATTAGCTAAAATATACTAAACCAGTTCTAGGTTATAAAGGAAATGGTAATAAAGGGTAGGGGGGCAAGTAATAGGCGCCCCCTAATAACTCTATAGTAGTAAAGTAAAGTTTACGATACTAGCGCATCTATAGGCTTATTACAGCAGTAGTGGTTCCTAAAAAGGTCAAAAAGTAAGGTAGTAGAGCACTATAGGTAACTCGCAGGCGCCTTATAGGCGCTCTATAGGCAAGTCCTAAAAGGCAGGGAGATGGATTACGGGGTTTTCTTAAATAGAGTTTTCTCCCTATATATATATAAGGAGTAGTCCGCGTGGGCCCAATAGGGATCCAAATCAAACGTTAAGCAATAAATAATAATAATATGTATACCCTTTTAACTATTAATTTAATATTTTAAATTTTAATTATTTTATAAATATTACAGTTAACGTTATAGGAAATATTATAAATATTATAGCTATTAGATATAAAGTAGCTAAGGTGGCCCTAGGCTAGCATAAAGAAGTATATATAAGCAGATTAGCGGATCTAGCTAAAATGACCCTAGGCTAGCCCTAGGCTAGCCCCTAGCTAGCCCTAACCACTCTCCTATTTTTCTAACGGTCTTGACTTAACTATAGTAGCCGCCTAAAGGATTATTATAATTTCTTATAAGGATCTTTTATTATAAATTTGCTTCTTATAGTATCTAAATCTTACTATATCTATATAGTAGGCCTATTAGGTCTAGTTTCTAATAGTAACGCCTAGCAGCTTCCTTTTTATTATATTTCTAATCTACTTCTATATTAAAGGTGGCATAGGAGGCGTCCCTCTGTTGTACCTTATAGATAAGATCTATTAACCTTTTAGATAGTTCTTGGGTAAAAGCTATTTTATCTTATACTGCTCTAAGTATATAACTAAATAGTACTATAGATCTTATGACTTTTTAGTGTGTATATATTAGGAAGGCTGCTATAAGGTTAAAGTCCTTTAGTTATTGCGGAGCTCTAGGTTCTAATTGCTCTATAGCTTTGCTTTTAGTTTAAGGGGATAGCTTAGTAATTAGAGGTAATATATTACTAGGTTTTAAGAGTATATTAGGGATGTCCTATCTAGGTATTTTTAGACCCTTATTAGTAACGGATTGGGTACTAGCTAAATCATTAGTGGAAACTAATAGGGTTTATACTACCTAAGACTTAATACTTAGAGCTGTAAGTGCTTAAGCATTCTATACCTAGAGCTTATTCTATAATATAGGGAGTAAAATATCTATTATCTCTTTTCTTTTTTCTATTTTAAAGCCTTAATATAGTTTTGCCGTTATAATAGTCTATTAGTAGGGTTGTTTTCCCCTAGCTTATATTTAATTTTAAAATTAAATTGTGTAAGCTCCTTTGCCTATTTAGCCTATTAAAATATAAGCTCCTTTATAGTTATAAAGTAGCGTAGATTATAATAATCTAAGAGTATATAAGTAGTATGGCTTGCGTGCTTAAGGTAGTGTCGCTACTATTTAAAGCAGTTAACTATAGCTAGTAGTTCCTTGTTATAGGTATAATACCTAACTTTAGTCCCCTAGAATTTTCTGCTATAAAATGCTACCGGTTTTTAATAGAGCTAGGTAGCATCTAGATGCCTATTAGGTTATAGTAGGATACTAATAAGGGCAAAATTTAATATATTAGTAATTATTATTAGTGGCTGATCTAGATTAAAATACCGTAGTAGTAGAGCTTTTATAAACTTTATATATAGTTTCTAAAAGGCTTTCTATACCTTTCTAGGCTATATTTATAGTTTATACTATTTAATCGGTCCCTTTTTAGTTTTTTTCCTTTCTGCCTTTAAGCCTTTTGCTCCTTAGGCTGGGTCTTAAAAGGCTTTAGTAACGTAGTTAGATAGGTATTAGGTAATATCTAAGTAGTTATAAATAAAGCGCCTATAGAAATTAGCAAAGCTTAGGAACACTTAAATATTATAGTAGCTCTTTAGCTCCGGCTATTCTTAGATCGTCTATACCTGTACTATGTCTATAACTACGCCTATAGGCGTTATAATATAACCTAGGAACTTAATCTACTTAGTATTAAAGATATACTTTAACGCCTTAGCGTAGAGGCCCTAATTATCTAAATATTCTAGCGCTTTGCAGATGTGTTACTTATACTAATCATTATCTTTTAAATAGATTAGAATGTTATCTAAATAAATAATATATATACGATTAACTAGTCCCCTTAAGGCTCTATAAATATATAATTAAAATATTATAGGCGCATTAGCTAGCCTAAAAGGCATTACTATATACTTAAAGTGGCCGTATTAGGTCTTAAAAGCAGTCTTTTACTTATTCCCTTTTTTAATATAGAGCCTATAATAGGCGTCTTATAAATCTAGCTTTGTAAAAATCTTAGCCCTAGATAGTTAATCTAGCATTTTACTAACTAGTAGTAGTAGGTAATGGTTTTTAATTATAATCTTATTAAGACCGTAGTAGTTTATATATAGCCTTATAGTTCTATCTGGTTTCAGGATAAAGAGAATTGGCGCGCCTACTGGTAACTTACTAGGCCGGATCTATCCCTTTTCTAGTAAGCTATTAAGGTACTTTTATAGGATCTTAAGCTCTTTATAAAAGAGGTTATAGATAAAAAGGTTTAGCAGTTGTTTACCTTCTTTTAGATTAATTATATAATTGTATTCCAAGTTCTACTAAATAACTTTTACTTACCTACCCGAAAATACCCCTAGTAAGTCCCTTAGGTCTACTAGGATATTTAATAAATTAGGGTCGCGTTCGTCCTCTATATTATTATTAGGTAGGTCCTAGAGCTCCCTTAAAACGCTTATAGGCAGCGTCGCGCGCTATAGTAGTTATTTATATATAGTTACTACTATATGTTAAACAGTTTTATGCGGTAGCTAGTAGAGGGTAGGGAACTCCTTAATGTAGTGTTTAAGGTGCCGTAGTATACTCTCTATGTATTGCTTAAGCTAGAGTAACCTATAATAATAGAAGTATCTTATAAGATCTTTAAAATCGCCGCCTCCCTATAATATCTTCGTGATCTATTTAGTAGTTCCCTATAGGGTATCCATTATAAAAGGGTTATTCCCTATACTAGGCTCTATACCTATCTTGCTATAAAATAGGGGTTAGATCTAATACTCCTTTAGGTATAGAGCGTATACTATTTTGCCTGGAGCTATATCTTTTAAAATGTCTTTTAAACTTATTAGTAATATACGCCCTTCTAATTCTTTATTGTTCTACTATTTAAAGGCTCCTATTTTAAAGAGTATCTTAAAATCTACTTTTATAAGCTAAGGATATTTAAGGATAAGGTTATAACTTATAAAGTTAGCTGCCCAAAAGGGTTGCGGGCCAACTATCTTGATGTGGTTATATATATTAGCTACTAACACTATAGGCTTATAGGCACTGTATAGTTTAATTTAATACTTATTTAGGAACTCTATAGTAGGTTTCCGCTACCTTAGTAATAGAATAAGCTTATGCTCTTTTACTAAATTATATTATATAAGATTAATTTTGGCGCCGCTATTATATAGTATTTAAAACTAACATACCTTGCCTATAGGGAGTACTATTTTTAGCTTAATAGCAATATAGAGAGTCTTTTCTTCTATATCTTGCCCTAGTTGTAGCTAGGAGAGGTCCGTAACTATTTCTTTTCTTTTTTTAGATTATTAGTATAGTTATCGCCCTGCTTATTTTTCTAATTAGGTTTACCTCTAAAGAAGTTTTCTCTTAACTTTTTGGAGTGTTTCTATAAGGGTGCTAGATAGGTATTAGGTTGGCCCTAGGAGTCTTTCCTATTACTTAAAGTCCCTAACTTTAATCATTTTGGATTTTTCTTTAAGAACGGCTTTTTTAAAGTTTAGGTCTGCCCTACGTTGCTACTAAAGTGCCTGTACTTCTAGCTACCCCCTAGCTTCTTACTAGAAGAGGTTTAGTTCCTTACTATATCCTTAGCGTTTAGAACCACTTATTTAAAATTAGTATATATAGTAATCCGCAATAGGGCTCCTACGCGCTTTATTTTATTATAAATTACTAGCTTAATTCTACCCTAGATAAATCCGATCTTCTCCTTATAGATGCTACTGTTTTTATTTTTAAAGGGCTCTAGATCTATTTATTAAGTATAAGTTTCTATAAAGTTTATAAACTAACGGAAATCTTAACGGTTTAGCTATATACTATTCTAGAATTGTTCTATATTATTATATTATATAATCTACGGATCTTAGGTCTAACCCTTTAGGAAGGTCTGCAGTTATAGCTATATAGTAACTTACTCTTTATTAAGTTGATTAAGCGCAATTTAGTTTAGTAATTGGTCTTTAATCCTACTAATAATCCATTATATACGCTCTTTAGTATTATCTTATATTATTAGCATCTTAAAGAAGTTATTTACTTTATAAACCTAGTTATCTAACTATTAGGCACTAGGTCTATAACGGAGTTCTAGACTACTAGAGGCCTTAGCTAGTTAGTCTATATCCTTTTTCTATTTATTGCGTAGATGCCTCTTTAAGTCTTCCACACTTTTTTAGGTGGGTACTAGGTAGCCCCTAGGAAGCCCTAAGCCCTAGCTAGGTTATAAAAGAACTTATCTAGCTTAGATTAAACCCTATTAGATCTAAATTTGCCCTTAAAGGGTTCTAACATATTTATTAGTGGCTTTCTCCCGTATAGCTTCTAAGAGCCTTATAATAGCTTCCTAGTATCTGTTTTAAAGGATATTAGTATAGGGCTCTTAACTTTCTAAACTTAGGCCTAGGGAAGCTTTGGCTATAGAGGTAGTATTAGCACTAGTAACTGGTATGGGTTTCCCAATAAGCCTTAGGTCTTAAGTTAGTATTTAGGTTAAATTACCTAAAGGGGTAGGCCCGCTTAGCTTATATGCAGTCTATATATTACTACTATGCTAATTATAGGCTAGTGGTCTTCTGGGAGGGTTCCGGTTAGGTCCCTAGTTAAATATATTAGTATATTTCTCTAGCATTTTTAGCTTAGGGGAAGATCTTAGTATTACCTCTAGTGCTTAGTTTTTTAATTAGCCTAGGTAGGGCTAGAGGGGTTCCAGTTACTTTCTAACAGCGTTATATCTATTATAAAGGGTATCTGCGTTTTCTTTAGCGGTAACTATAGGTATATAAGAGTCTTTAAGCTCCTAGTGCATCTAGGTATTAGGGCTTTTTTAGCTGTCTTGCCTAGAGGTTTATATTATAGTAACCTCTTACTATTAGAGAAACCTTCCTGCCTTAATATGATAGCTTTCTATAAGGTATTTATAGAGTTTTTGTTCAGGTTATCGCGAGGTTTTAAGGGAGGATAGTAGATATAAATAAATAATCTGGTTCTTAAAGCCAGCTGTCCTTTTAAATAGAGTAGGAAGGATTTAAATATAAGGGGACTTTGTAGATAGGGGGCTATAAGGACACGATTATAAAATAGAATAGATTGGTAAAAGAGATAAATTCTTAAGGAGGTAAGGCCTCTAGGATTATAGAGACTATATATTATAGGCATATGCCTTTAGCACGTAACTGGTAACTAACTAAAGGGCGTCTAGAGGTTGTCCTAAGGGCAACCCAAGGTGACTACAATAATATCCCTTATAGTACTAGAATATTTAGATAATTAGGGCCTCTACGCCAATACGTTAAAGTATATTTTTAATACTAAGTAGGTTTAGTTCCTAGGTTATATTATAACGCCTATAGGTATAGTTATAGACCTATTATGGGTATAGATAATTTAAGAGTAGCCGGAGCTAGAGAGCTACTAAGATATTTAAGTATTCCTAGGTTTTGCTAATTTCTATAGGCGCTCTATTTACAACTACTTAGATATTACCTAGTACCTATTTAACTATATTATAGAAGCTTTCTAAGGCCCAGCTTAAGAAGTAAAAAGCTTAAAGGTAAGGAGGAAGAAAACTAAAAAGGGACTAACTAAAGAGTATAAATTATAGATATAGCCCAAAAAGGTCTAAGAAGCTTTTTAAAAACTATATATAAAGTTTATAAAAGCTCTATTACTACGGTATTTTAACTTAAATTAGCTATTACTAATAATTACTAATATATTAAATTGTAAGAGGCCAGTCTAACCGGAATGTATAATTATCTAATTAACAGCGTAGAATGAGAGTCTTAGGTAAGTAGAAGGTAAGTCAAAGGTAGAACAAGCTTTACGTATTAAAGGACAAATGCTTTCTGAACTCTTTTATTTAAAGACTAATTGCTGGTTCTTCTCTAGAGGAGAACCAGCTCCCTATATAATCCTTCTAAGACACTAGTAAAACCCTTTGCCCCTTATTTGTCTGACTATGTCTCCTCTGGGATATTAGTAGGACATTAGTGAAACCTTTATCTGTTTTATCTGATATGTACCTTTTAGGAGTGCCTGTTATAATTGCCTTCCCTTTAAGGGTCTTGGTCCTCTAAGACTTTACCTCTTAATAAACTCTTATAGAGTTCCGACTAAAACCACTAGGGAAGTTCTCTAGTGGAAAGGTACTCTATAATGCGGCTTATTGCCAGTTCTTTGCTAGCGTGGAACCTTACTTTATTTTCTGTTCCTCCGCTCTTTTTTTACTATAGCTCTTTATAGTGCCTTTATAATGGAACCTTAATAATAATAATAAAAATTAAATAGGATTTACCTTTGTTATTATAAGAATTTGTTATAAGCTAATCTGGAGGTTGTCCCATACAACGCGTTAACTAGCTACTATCCCTATTTACCTAAAATGGGTCCTAATAATAATGTCTTAATGTTAATTTCTTCCAGTTTATAAGCTATTGTCTCTTACGCATCTTTCTATTAATAACACCATTTGTCTTACCTTTTAGTAGACTATTTTTTATTATATCTTAGCTTTTAGCTTCCGCATCTCTAGCTATTCTTTTCACTACTGCTCTGTTCTCTTCTTATAACATGTCTATAGGTAACAGGATCCCTATTTTATCTCTTTAATAATACTAACTTCCTATAGTATTCTTTCGCAATGGCTCGTGATTATACTACGCGTCCCTAGACTAGTGGTGGTGTTATCCCTACTCTATTGGCACCATAGACTACTTCTATTACTCCTATAGTGGTTTCTCTAAAGTGCTACCGTTGTTGCGTTTACGCGTTTATATTAGACCTATCCCACGCCTATAAGATACTGTGCTCTAGTAAAAACAGATTTAAGTATTCCTACTATTACAGCTAGAAAAAAACCTGTGTTCTGGTATTTCCTATTCTATCCTATTCTGGACTTTTCTAACTATATTAAATCCCCGCTATTTATATATATAAGGCTCACCGGCTCTAACGCGCTATTAGGGATTTCCGTCTATATTAAAATAGTAAAAGATGGGGATGGAAGGTGTCTTCCATTGCTTATAGCCTTTTTAATTTAATAAGGGTTTCTACTACTATGGAGACACAGCGATCTTGGATATATAGTATCTAAGAGCGCATATATAAGTAGTTTATTCTTATAAATAATAACATTTACACTCTTGCGCGGGCCTTTCTGGCTAGGTAAGTCTCTTTAGTAACACATTTAGGAACTATGCTAACTCCTTAGTTGTTAACTTTCTAATCTTAGCCTAGATGCCGATTTGGAGCCTAGGGGTAATACTAAGGATAGTAATAAAGATAAACATTCTCCCCGCCAGTTCCCTAGTTGTGGTAGTCCGTCTAGTTCTTGCTGCTTTAAGAAGAATGTTAGTAAGAATGCTAATGCTTCTAGGGATAGGAGTGCTGATAATACTACTAGCAATAATATTAAGATGGAGGAGGAGGCTCCTATTGCTACTTCTAGTATTTAAGTTATTATCTTATTCTTTCTTCCTTCTTATAGAATAGCTTTATATAGTGCCTCTCTAATACCTCTAGGATGCCCTAGTACTAGGAATTAACTTTATACTTTAGGGATGCCTCTATTCTTATTTTTAGTAACAGTCTGTATAAAAGCAGTATACCGCTATAATCTCCGTATATAATAAACGGGTGGTGTTCTTATAGGTACTTTACAATTTCTTAAAATTTCTAAGTCTTCGCTTTGTATCTTTTTAGTCCTCTTTATATTATTAACTCTACCGCATATCTCCAGTGTTAGACCAGATACTCTCCTTTTATTCCTAGGGAACCCATCTAAATCCCTAGGGCCCCTTCTTCTAGTACTACTACTCATTCCCAAATAGCGTCTTCTTTGGATAGCATCCCTAGTAGTTCTTATATAGATCCCTATGGCTTTCTCTTATAGGATTCTAGGATCTTTATTATAATAGCAAAACGTTCCTATTTCTAATGCCTATACTTAACTTTATAGTTTTAATTTACGGGGTCTTCCCTATTATCTTATCTATGGCATATCTAGAACCATTACTAAATCCTAATTTATAGTCTTTAGGAAAGTTTTAATTGCTGTGTCGCATTCTAGCTAAAGGTGCTCCTTAGGTTCCCAACTGTTATATGCCTAGGAGTATCCTTTCTAATAAACCAAAAATTCACGTTTTTTCTGATGCCATCTTTGGTCCAGAATATCTTCTATATTCCATTCTAGTTCCCCATTAATTTCGCTAGGTGGGGGTAGATCTACACTATCTCTTCTCTAGTATAACTCTAATAAGGAAACATGAAATATAGGATATATTGGATATAATTTTAGCAATTCTAATTTACAGGCTTAATTTCCTTTAGTTTTTCTAACTATCTTAAAGGGTCTAAGCTACCTATAGTCCAGCTTCTTCTTAATACGTTTTGTCTAGATGTTTTTTATAGATAGTAAGACTTTGTCTCCTATTTTAAATTCTTTAGGTATATATCCCTTATTATAGTACCTTTTTTGTGTAGCCTAGGCGTCTAGTAAGTGCTTTTTAAGTTCTTCTCTGTAAATTCTTATTTGCTTAATTCTCTTAGACGCCGCCAGTGCCTCTCTTTTAGAAACAATGTCCTTAATATTCTAGGGGTTATTTGCTTTTACCCCAAATAGTGCTTTATAAAGGGTTATTTTTATACTACTATAGATGCTTATATTATATATATATTGTGCTAGAGCTAACCACAATAGCCAATTATCCTGTTAATAATTGATATAGTAGTAGAGGTAGTGTTCTAACAACGTATTTAGACGCTCTATTTGCCCATCTGTTTATAGGTAAAAGGCAGTGCTTATCTTTTACTATATTTTAATAAAAGACAGAATAAAGACTAAAATGCGCCATTAAATACGGTACCTCTATTAGATATAATTCCCCTTAGCGTGCTAAATAAAAGCCACCGCTCTAAAAATAGGTCTGCTAGTTCCGCTGCCATAATTATTATTATAACAGCAAAATACCCTAAAAACTTTATATATCTGTTAACGATTACTAGGATAGTATTAGCAACCTCTCCTATTCTTATTTTAGTAGGGGGTAAGCCTATTATAAAATCTATTATTAATTCTAATATTAGTCCTTATAGAATAGGAAGCACTAATAACTTGCTATAGGGGCAATGCCTAGATATCTATACCCTTTAGCACATATTATATCCTAATATATAGTCCTTAACTTCTTTAGATATTCCATCCTAAAAGTATTTCCTTTAAACAGCCTTAAGGGTTCTATTAGTACTGTAGTAACCCCTAAGAGGGTTGTTATAAAAGACTTTTAGAATTTTATCTTAAACTGCTTAGTCCTTTAGGACATATACAGCACCCTTAAAGCGCAACAGACTCTTTTAGTCTTGCTGCTATAGCTTCTTAATAACTCTAGCCAAGTTGGTCTCTACTATATCTTTCCACCTCTCCCTAGCAATAAAGGTGTCCCTCTATTACGCTTAAAGAAGAAGATCTAGAAAGGTTTTATATAGATTACTTATTTCCATTTCGCCCACTGCTATTATAAACTCTAGGCATAGCACGAGACATTTTAAACTATTAGTGCCAGTAGATTCTTCTGCCATTATGCAGTGTGCTATACTATAGATAGGCATCTCGCCTATCCCCTTTAGATCTGGAAACTTGCAGTTAATGCGCCGTTAAGTTAAAGGTGCTATAACACCTCCAGCACATCCCATAAAATTCTTGCTAATTCTAGAGTACGCCAACTTTATAATATTTGCTTAGTCTATAACCTAGTCCATAACTATATCCTATAGCTCTATTATCATAGTGCTTTATAGCTGCATTGCTAGGACCTCTGCCCTACTATGGAATTCTATAGTTCTAGGGAAAGACTCTTCTTTCTTCCTAAGCAAATTTTATAATATAGGAATTATTTCCCCTATGCTGTCCTAGATTCTCCTAGTCTTATAATCTAGACATCTTAACAACCTATTAGCGGGATTTGTCTTTCCTAGGTAGTATATAATTTTAAAGTTATACTATAATAGTGCCTCTGCCTATCTAGCTTATCGACCGCTTAATACCTTTATAGTTATAAAGTATTCTAGGTTGTTGTGGTCTATAAAGACTTTAATGGGATAATTGCTTCCTATATAATAATGTCGCCAGTGCTTTATTGCTGCAACTATTATAAGCAGCTCCTAGTTATACGTTATATAATGCTGCTCTATAGGGGTTATTTTCCTTAACCAAAATGCCACAGGATGCCATTATCCGTCTTTTAATTAAGATATAATTGCCCTTAGGACAAAGCCGGATGTATCTGTTTTAAGGTATATATATAGCTCCCAGTAGAAGTGTATTAGGATAGGCGCCAATATAAACAAATCCTTTAACTAGTCTATAGCCTACTTAGCAGCTTCCCTAAATATAAAGGGTCCTAACTTCTTGCTATCCTTAAATCCCTTTAGTAGATTAGTAATTGGGAGCATTACTTATAAGTAATAAATAATAAACCTTTAGTAGAAGTTCGCCGTGCCTATAAAAACCTATACTTCCCTAAACGTTGTAGGGTATAGCCATTCCCTAATAGCGTCTACCCGGCTTTTCTCCATTAACACTCTATTAACGCTAATAATAAAGCCCAGAAAATTAATGCTAGTAATATAGAATAAGTATTTTTTTAGGTTTATATAGAGTTTGTATTCCCGCAGTCTTTCTAGTACCATTTGCATATAGTGCATATATACTTTATAGTTATTAGAGTAGACTATAATGTTATTAAGGTAGACTATATATATTGTATTTAACAGGCCTAACAATACCTTATTAATATAGGCCTGAAATATCACCGGTGCGTTAGTAAGCTTAAATGGCATTACTAGGTACTTAAAGTGGCCATACCGTATTCGGAACGCTGTTTTCTACTTATCGCCGGCTTTAATCCGGATTCGATAGTATGCATCTTTTAGGTCCAATTTTATAAATATCTTTGCGCCCGATAGCCTGTTAATAAGCTCCCCTATTAAGGGTAACAGGTAGCAATTCTTTATAGTAATCTTATTTAGCGCCTAATAGTTAACATAGAGGTGAAGGGTTTTGTCCTTCTTAGGTATAAACATAATTAGTACCCCTACCTGGCTTATAGAAGGCCAAATCCATCCTCTCTAAAAATTGTCTATTATATACTAACGTAATACTACCAGCTTGTTTTCTAATAGGTTATATAGTAGTCTAAAAGGAGGTTCCTTATCTCCTATATCTATCTTATGCTCCACTAATATAGGGTTAAGCAAGGTGTGCGCAGCTTCCTTATTAGCAACATCCTTTAGGTCCGTATATTCCTATAGAATCTCTAGTTCCTTAACTGCGTATAGCTAGATATTTAAAAATAAATACTCTGCGTCCCTACTCTTGGGGTTAAGAGTAGTATACATAGCATATACCCACCCTTCTTCTTATATATGGCTTAAGAAAGTCTCTTAATCTTTAACTATAATACGCGGTTAAGACTTCTAGTGTTAATACAAGGCGGAAGGCCAATTAATGTCTAGATTAACTTGGCGAAGCCATAGGTATCCTAAAACAAGGTTATACCCCTTAATTTCTGCGGCGCAGAAGCGCATCTCCTATATATCCTATAGACTATTGCGGTCCTAGCTGGCCACAGAAAAAGTTTATTCCCTCTAGCACGGAATCTAGTAGCCTCTAATGCTTTAAATGGTGCGTACCTGTAAGCCACTAAGGTCCAAATCCAATTCTTTTACTAGTAATTAAGAAATGAACCCTATGGTCGCGCCGCTGTCTATAAGGCAGTCTTATATTACCTATTTATTATTGACTTAAATAGAGACGGGAATAACTATGTGGCAGCTTACTCCCTCCTTCTCTTGCTGGCCTAGTATAAGGGAGTAAAGATCTACTAGGCTCTCTCTTTTCCCAATTAAGCATCCTCTTACTTCTTCTGCCGGCAGAAGCGCTATATATGGCCTTTCTTACCGCAGTAATAATAGCTACGTGACTCTTAGTTCCACGGTTTCTATTTATTATTATTCTAGGGTTAACCAGCGTTACTCTAGGGTTGTAAAGCCTGCTTATGTTATCCTTCCACAGAGTAGTTAGGTTAGAATCTGCCCCTTTTATTAAAGCTAGGTCTAGTTCTACACTCTTTATTATTAGCGTCTTATTCCTTTCGCTTCCCTAGATAGTCTCTTTTAGCGTTCTTAATCCAAGTAGCTTTAGAGATAAGCTTTTCTTAGGAGGTAGGAATTTCGCCCTTCTCCTATATAGCCTATTAAATCTTAGGTTATAACTTGGCAAGTAGCTGGTAAAGTCATATAGCGTCATCCTATAGGTCCAAGTAGGGTATATTATCTTCTAGTTTTTCCAAGTAGTTTACAAACTGGACTACACTCTGGCCTTCTCGCTGTTTAGTATTGTGGTATTGCTAGTTATAATCCATCCCTTAATTAGTAGGGTCTTGGATCTAATTAACTAACCAGGACTTAAGTTTGCTAAATTTAAGGGGTGTGGTAAGTTTCTTCTTATAGCGTGTCTATAAACTCTTAATAGTGCCACGCAGGAAGGTAGAAGCAATTAGTGTCTAATTATACTTATTAGAGTAACGTTTTAGGTCCAGCCAAAACTTAGTTTTATATTAATAGATAAAATAATTGTAGTTCCGGAGACTATTACTATTATACTTATTGGGTTCCTTTATACGGAATTTAGGTTTTTCTAATATTATAGCGTAGTATAGCGTTACCCCTTTAAGTCCGCTTTATGTCTAGGGTGTCTATCCCTTGACACGGCAGGGTCCTTTTGCCAAGTTCGCTTATATTGACGACTGGATTCAATTGGATATTTATATTAACCTAGCTTTTCCGATTGGTTGATTCTTATCGATAACCTAAGGACCCAAATTGCCGTGTCAAGGGATACTTCTCCTAATTATCCTTACAATTGTCCTTAGTAGTTTTAATATACTTGTCTTAATTGTATCTCTAACTCCTTTGTCTTTTATAGGGTCTTGTATAGCAACCACTCTAATAACTTCCCAGCGGTGATCGTTCCTAAGGGTCTTAGAAGGTTAGATAGACCAGCCGTGGCTTCCTGGTCTACTCCTTTATAAGTAGAGGGGATGCGCTCCTCTAGGGAGACTCTGTCAGCCTCTTATAGTAAGGGCGTCATTTTAGGGGGTAAGGAGATATGGACCGTCATTGTTAATTAATAGCCGTACATTCCTTCTGTAAAGGATTGTAAGCAATTAGAATTATAAGAGGCTAGTCTGACCGGAACGTATGATTATTTAATTAACAGCGTAGAATGAGAGTCTTAGGTAAGTAGAAGGTAAGTCAAAGGTAGAACAAGCTTTACGTATTAAAGGATAAATGCTTTCTAAACTCTTTTATTTAAAGACTAATTGCTGGTTCTTCTCCAGAAGAGAACTAGCTCCCTATATAATCCTTCTGAGATACTAGTAAAACCCTTTGCCCCTTGTCTGTCTGACCATGTCTCCTCTAGGACATTAGTGGGACATTAGTAAAACCTTTATCTGTTTTATCTGATATGTACCTTTTAGGAGCGCCCGTTATATAAATTTTGCCTTTATTAGTATCTTACTATAACCTAATAGGTATCTAAACGCTACCTAGCTCTATTAAAATCTAGTAGTATTCTATAGTAGAAAATTTTAGGGACCTAAAGTTAGGTATTATATCCATAATAAGAAACTACTAACTATAGTTAACTGCTTTAAATAGTAGCGACACTACCTTAAGTATATGAGCTATACTACTTATATACTCTTAGATTATTATAATTTACGCCACTTTATACCTATAAAGGAGCTTATACCTTAATAGGCTAAATAGGTAAAGAAGCTTATGTAATTTAATTTTAAGATTAAATATAAACTAGGGGAAAATAACACTATTAATAGACCGTTATAATGGCTAGATTATACTAAAGGCTTTAAAATAAAAAAAGAATAATAGATAATAGATATCTTACTCTCTATATTATAGAATAAGCCCTAGATATAGAATGCTTAAGTACCTATAGCTTTATATACTAAATATTAGGTAGTATAACCCTTATTAGCTTTTATTAATATTCCAGCTAGTATATAGTTTATTACTAATAAGAGTCCAAATATCCCTAAACGGAATATCCCTAATATAATCTTAGAACCTAGTAATACGTTACCTCTAATTACTAAGCTATTCCCTTAAACTAATGGCAAAACTATAGAGCAATTAGAACTCAGAGCCCTATAATTACTAAAGATCTTTAACCTTATAGCGGCCTTTCTAATATACACATATTAAGAAGTTATAAGATATATAGTACTATTTAGTCTTATACTTAAAGTAATATAAGGTAAAATAGCCTTTACCTAGGAACTATTTAAAAGGTTAATAGATTTTATCCATAAGGCGTAATAGAGGGACGCCTTTTATACCATCTTTAATACGGAAGTAGATTGGAAATATAACAAAAAGAAACCTATTAGGCGCTACTATTAGTAACTAGACCTAATAGGCCTACTATATAGATATAGTAAGGTTTAGGTGCTATTAAAAGCAAATCTACGATAGAAGATTTTTATAAAGAATTATAATAATCCTCTAGGCGGCCACTATAGTTAAGCTAAATAGTAGAATTACTTTAATATAAATACTATTAGCTAAAGCTTAATTAGGAAGTATAGGAGTATATTAGCTACTATAAGAAATATTAAGTATATAAAATCCAAAGGTATAAGCTATAGGGTTTACTTAAATTGGTTTCTTCCGCTAGCGAACTATAGTAATTGTCGGGAATGAGGCAAGCGGTCGTCACGTGTCGTTACGTGCCGCCGCGACACTAGCGTGGCGAGGAGCCTTAAGCTCCTCGCCCTCCCTCATTCTAATTAATAAGCTTTATTAACCAACATCATTGTAACCTACTTGAGTAGTCGTTATTAGTAAGTTACCCTGTGTGACTAATACTAATTAGTGGTTAAATATATAGTTAACTATAGAGCAGCTAGGTTTTTAAATAGAAGAGACAGTCTCGTGCAGGGGTGCCATATACGCTTATATGGAATAGATCCCGGCAATACTGTGCTACCTTAGACTTGCGGAAAACTAGTAATAGAAGTGTCACTGAGTACTAGGAGATACTAAGTTACGTCTATTACGCAGAACAACCACGTTTACGAAGATTTGGTTAAGTACTTTAGGTTAGAAGTATCACTAAACCTAAGGTCCCAAGTCAACGTCCGAAACGCGTTAACTACATCTTAAATTACCTACCTTTTAACAGCGAACCTACGAGATTCTATAAAACCGAAATTCTACCTACCTTTAACGTATAATACCCCATTAATTCTACTTCTATAAAATCGGCAGCTACGGTTTAACAGCCGCCTTATATAAATTTTCCATAATTAACGAAGTAATAACTATTATAGCATTAACCTATCTAAAGAAGTATAAGAATAATATTAACCTAGACACGTGGAATAAAGCCATAATTAACTTTATAAACGCCGAGCAATAGGACCTAAATAGATTCCTATTATACTATATAGCACACTATAAAGACAGCAAATATAATAATACTATACTATAGTATTGTATAAAGGAGGACTTTATTAGATGGACAAAGGAAACATAGGTTCCTATAAATAAGGATATTATATAGGACTTCCGTAACTTCCTTTAGGAGTATAGAGTATTTATCCCTATAGATGGGGGAGTTATTAAAGATAATATTTAGGTGTATGCTATTAACGCAAAAGAAGAGCACGAATGGACTCTATAAGAGATTAAGCACTAACTACGCACTATAAGGAAGCTTAACTTACGATAGAATCCAGGCAATACACCTCTAGAGACGAATCTACCTCCGCCTTTAACTTCTCTGTATCTAATTTAACCCGTAACTTTAATATTGGATACTATACCCTAATAAGAGCAGGCATAGGATCCTATTGCTTCGCGATTTAATAACCTTAGGACTCCACCAACCAGACCTACGTCCCCACTATAGCCTGCAATGCAAACCTTACCTCCTCTATCTTAATCTTAAATTAGAGGCAGTTTAAAATTGCTTATAAAGCTTGCGAAGCTCTATTTAGATTAGGAGAAGAAGTTTAGCGGGGAATTATATAATATTCTTAATTTAAAACTATATATCTTCTACAACTATTGCTAGAAGGTAGGAATAGAATCTGATTAATACCATAATGCCTATTCCGTTATGCTTAAGGGCCAAGCTAGTACCTTTTATTATAATTATTTAGCAGGAAAAGGATACGATTTTAACCACATAATATATAAGTTAAGATACTACTTTAAAACAGAAGAGAATAAGTAGCAGTATATGTTAGAATGGAGAGAGACTACCTTTCTAAGGATTATTGCTACAAACCCAGGTATCCCTTGGTTTAATTATCTTTAAAAGCTTTTTAATCAACTTCAGACAATTTAGCGTGGTTTATCCAAATTATATTAAGAGGATTTTAGCCTATATAATTAAGTTATTAGCGCATACTAAGGCGTTAAAGAATATAACCTTGCTCTCTTTAATCCTGCGAATACTTATAAAGGTATATATACTTAATTAAGATCTTCTATTAGCACCGCTCTACGCTCTTAAGAAGTATAGCAATTTAACGCCTAACTCTAACCTACTTCAATTAACCCACCTAACTAATATAATTACAACTGGACTAATTAAATATATGGTGACCGTAGTAGGTAATACGGTAGAGGGTACAATTAATAACTATAAGGTAAAGGTAGAGGTCCTTATAGAGGTTTATTTTGAAGTAATTACTAAAAGAAGTGCTATATTTATAAAAAACCGAATTACTGGTTAACTAGGTATTCTCTTAATAAGCAAAAGAAGGCATATAATAAGTTTCGCTAAAGTGCAAGAAACGTTAGAAATTATAAGGTTACTACGGCTTACTTCTAAAGCTTCCTGGTTTAATATAAAGGCGTAAAAGATTTTAAAGGTAAGGTTAATAAGGCCAAACAGCTTTTTATAGATATAGAAATTAAGGACTACTCTCCTAACTAATACTTTACTAAGTATAGTAAGGTAAACGGCTTATAAACTATCGCTATTCTTAATAACTAATCTACGCTCCACTCTATTACGAAGTTAGATATCTTTAATAAGCTAAAGGAGAGTTCCGCGTTCTCGTTTAACAATAGATACTTAGCAAATATCTTCTATAGTATTATGCCAGATACCAGAGCCGCAGGAGTATCTATAGTAGGAGAACCTTAAGTTTAAGCTCTTTAGTAGCTGGATAACTCTATTTAGATTAACTAATTAACGGCAGGCTAATATATAATACGTTTTGGCAAGAGTACCGCAATCTCTCTCGGCACAATTAGGGTCCAAACCCCCTTAGGGTATATTACCTTCCATATTATTCCCACGAACACTCCGTTTCTATTTTGCATTAGAGATATAGATAAATTAGGCGTTAAGCTTAATAACCTTAAGAATATACTTATTTAGGGAGATAATTGGGTGCCTGTTATATGTAAGTAGGGTCACCCCTAGTTACTCCTTTATTAACTAGAAAAGAGTATTGCTTAAAGCCACTTAACTAAGTTAGAGTTACGCCAACTATACCGTCGTTTTAGCTACCTATCTATTTATTAATTACTTAGGGTTCTTTAGCAAGCAGGCTATAAAGTTAAAGTTAAGGCAATTAAGTATCTTATAAAGTACTAATATTACTACCAAATGAACTAGAAGTCCCCTAGCCGATTTAAGTTTATCCTTAAAGATAATTACAACTTTAACTTCTATATTATCGTTAACGTTATATATCTTAGCGGCAAGCTAGTACTCTAAGTTATTAACTTCTTAACCTTCTTCTAAGCCGCACGTTTTTTAAAGAATATGTTAGCTAGAAACGCATAGAATACCCTTTAATTATACTGGATTAATATCTACCTAGGACCCCCTAATTAAATTGTCCATAATATAGGAAAGAACTTTTTATCTATAGAGTTTTAATAATAAATAAAGGTAATAGCAATTAAGGTTAAGGAAGTCCCTATTAAGGTATATAATAGTATTAGAAAAGTAGAGTAATATTATACGCTATTACGCCGCGTATATAAGATTATCTCTTTAGAGCTAGAGAACGCTAGCGAAGAACTTACCTTATAAATAGCTGTTAAAGCTATTAACAATTCCGCTAGCCCAGATAGGCTTATACCTACATTACTAGTCTTTGGCGCCTACCCTTAAATAACTAATAATTCTCCACTATCTCCCTCCGTTATATAATAAGCTAAGGCTATTTATAAGGTAATAAAGAAGGTCCAATATCTCTACGCTATATACTAGGTTAACGACGCACTAGAAATAAGAAATAGCCTAAATATCTTAACTATACTTAATCTGCCACTCCAGTCTAAGGTACGCGTATAGCGTAAAAAGGGAGGATAGTTAGGCCTATACCAACTTATTGTAATTAATGGTTAAACTTATACTATTTAGATGCCTTATAGACCCACTTAATTCCGTTTAACTGTTATTAAGCCTTACTATAAAGATAACAGTTTTAAGCCTTTATAGGATACCCTAGAAGATATCTTAAAGAAGAATTATAATTAATACACTCTAAAAGGCGACTATAATTCTGATATAATTATAGTAAATATGCCACAACTATAACGCGGTAGAGGTCGCCTAAAGGGATTACAAAATTGCCAATATCTTGTTAATTTTAAAGAGCAATTTATTACTGCTATTAAGAATAGAGTTAAGTTATTAATGGCCTTTATAACAGCTAAGGAGAAGGCCAACTTTAAGCTTACAAAACAGCTCTAAAAGGAAGGTTATATTATAACTCTTAGAGCTTCTTTCTAAGCATCTAATAAGTAGGAGATTAATAGTCTTATTATAAGAGGAGTTTTTAAATTTAAGAAGTATAACCCTATTAAGTTTAACGAAGTTCATATCTTTAAGTTAAGAATGGTTAATAAGATTAAGGGTAAAGCTACTAACGCCCTATTTAAGAAATTAAGGCTTATTATCTAAGGTTATAATAATAATAGTAAGGAGGTGATTTTTATGTAATCTCTTATAATTTAACAAGCTAGTTAGCGGGTTATTATTGCGCTAGCTCCCTCCTTAATAAAGAATAGAATAGCGGTTTATTTACAAGATATTACTTAGGCCTACACTTAATTAGAGACGCACCTTTAGCGCTTAATATTGGTATACCTTCCAGAGCAAATTTGCTACTAATATCCTAAAGATATAATTATAATTATGCTTAAGCTATTATATGGAATTGCAGAGGTAGGAACTTATTAGTAGGCTACCTATAGCAAGCACTATAAAGAGAAGCTTTTAATAACTACTTCTATATTTAATCTATACTTCCTTATTACAACTATAGGAACCCTATTTAGAATTATTAGCATATAAACTAATAATATAATTATCTTAGGAGACGAACAATTCTTAGCTTTTAAAGAAGATAAGCTAGTAAAGGTAAATCTTATAGCAAAGCTAAAGGAAAAGCTTAACTTAAAAACACTATTACTCTTTAATAGATGCATCCTCTCCCTAAATAAGGATTCTATTACTTTATACCAGAAGGGTTAAAGTAAGAAGATTAACGTTATTAATATTAATTCTCTAAAGTAAGGGTATATAGAGTAACGCGCTTATAGAGCTTATATTACTTCTATCTATTAACCTAAGGCTTTATTTAATTTCTCTATTACCGCTTAACACCAGGAACTAACTAAGGATAATATTCTTACCCTAAATAAGCGTCTTTCCTAGTAAATAAACCATCTTAATTAGGGACTACTCTATATACCTATTAATCTTCCCACCACTAAGCTTTTTGTATTTGTTAATAGATCGTTTATAAATAATAAAGATTTTAGCTCCCAGCTAGGATATAAGATTATTATCGCGAATAAATCTACTAGTGAGAATGACTTTATAATCTATGGCAATCTTATCTATTAGAGCTTAACTAAGAGTAAGTATATTACTTAAAGCGTTCTAGCGTTAGAGATATATAGAATAGTTAGTGGAGTTGATATAGCAATTGCAATTAGAACTACCCTAAAGATAATTATAGATTAACTTGAACTTCCTATTATCCCTATAATCGTATATACCGACTTATATTCCCTCTATAAGTGTTTAGTTAAGCTTAGTACTATAAAGGTGTCACGGAGTGAGTACAAGTGGTAATAATATATAGCGAAGTAGATATTATTAAGCTATGTATATAAACTGTGTGATGAAGTCAAGACGTTGCGTAAGGAGAGAAGGTAAGGAAATGGGAAGAAAGGGTATATATCACTAGTTTGGTTGCTTGGTCGACACGTATATAAAGCAGAATAGGATTCGAGTAGCGGTCCTAGCAGAACTTGGCAGGATTTAGTGGACTTGGCAGAATATAGCAGAATGCGGCAGATTGCTATTAGATTGCCATAGATTACCGTTAGATTGCCGTCTTATAGTTAGTCTCTTCTTGCTGCATAGGTGGAAACAGGTGGACGTGTGTAAGGTATTACGGAGGAGTCCCATAACAGTACCCCCCCTTTAAACTCGAGCTTCTGCGAGATGGGGCTAAGGTAGTTCTGGGTAGAGTTTATAAAAGTCTTCTACGGCTTGTATAAGTCCTATAAAGTCAATGGGTTCCTATAAGGGCTTAATAAAGCCTCTCCATTTTGTAAAATACATATATTTGCGTTTCCGTTTATCGTACTTAATATCGTTAACTCTTTTAATGAGGTATTCATCCTCACCATCCACTTTAACTAGTGGGGGAGGGTCTTAGATCTATCCAGGTAGGGCGTCTAATATAGGGGCGGCAGGGCAGAGGACTGATGTATGGAATATAGGGTGGATTTTAACCGTATTAGGAAGCTTCAGTTAGTAGGTATAAGGAGAGACAACTTTTTCAACCTTATAAGGGCCGGCGTTCTTCCAGTTAAGTTTCTTAGTAGGTTGTTTTGTGTTTAGATTTCTTATGTCTAGCTAGACAAAGTTATTAATTTGGTAAGCTAGTGCTAGGGTTTAGTTCTTATTTGCTACGGTTTTATAGACAGACTGGGCCCATGTTATTTTATTAGTAAGAAACTCTTATAGTTCTTCCATCTTCTTTATAAATTTGTTTGCTTCTGCAACTTATAAGGCCTAATAAGCTAGGTAAGGAATATTACTAAAGGGTTCAAAACCCATTTATAGGTGCTGGCCGTAATTAGCCAGGAATAGGGAGACCTTTATGGTTTCTAAGACGGAGTTATTTGTAGTAAACTTAGTAAATGTAAGCCAGTCTATCTAGTCGTCCTGTAAATACGACGTGTATATCCGAATATACTATTCTATTATAGCATTTGCACGTTCCGTTTGACCATCCGTTTCTGGGTAATATGCTATAGATAACAGCACTTTAATACGGAGTTGGGTAGTTAGTTCTTCCCAAAACGCTAAGACGAACTGGCGGCCTCTATTGGAGACGATTGTTTTAGGAAGTCTGTAGAGTTTCCATATATGATCTAGGAACAGTTAGGCAACGGTAGGTGTTAATATATTAGGGCAGGCGATTAAGTGTCTTATTTTGGATAGTTGGTCTATAACTACTATAATATTTGCATAGCCTTTATTTACGGGGAGATTAATAACGAAGTTAATTAAGATATTCTTCTATTTTTGGTCTGGAACAGGCAGTGGCTTTAGAAAGCCGTTGTACTTCTTATATAAGGCTTTGGCTTGTCGGTAGGTATAATAGCTAGAGATATACCTTTATATTATATTATGTATGTTTAGCTAGTAGTACTCCTATTAGAGCAGCTCTAGGGTTTTTCCTTAGCTTAGGTGGCCGGCTACTAGTAGATCGTGTACGTATTTAAGGAGCTTAAGCTTAAGTTCATTATAGTTAGGTATAACTAGGCGGTTTTAGTAGTACAAGCGGTCTCCGCGAGCTTTATATTTACTTAGAGAGATCTTTTTAGAGCGTCTAACGCCATCTTAAATTAACTTGAGTGTCTCTTAGATAAACTTATTATTTGGGTATTTATTGACTATAATCTACTTAATTAATCAATCAGTTATTTCAAGGATGTATACCGTAAGGTCTTTAGCTGGGGGATTAAATAATTTAGGGCGAAGCTGCGTTTAATTATAGTAGGCGCGCGCTTCTTCCTATACTGTTATATCTTGTGAACGTTAAGTTAGGGTATTAGGTTTTTAACCTTAAACGCCTAGGCGGTATATAATTAAGAATTGGAAACAAGATAGATATTCTAACTAGCGGGCTTAATAATAACTTAGCTGTTTTGTGGTTATAAAGTACTATAGATTCTTATAGTCGCTAAGAACCTTAATTAGAAATCCAGCGCCTTCTAATTTGGGTTGCTATTGTTTAAAACATCTAATAATGGTTAATAATTCCTTATTGTAGATCTTGTAGTTATATTTAGCTGGACTTAATCATTTTAAGAAGTATGCTACTAGATACAGTACTCCTTCCTTATTATACTAAGATAGAATGCCTCTAGTAATATAGTTAGATAAATTAGCTTCTATAACACTCTTTTAGTTTGGGTTAAAGTGTTAGAGTATAGGTGCGGTAGTGAATATAACTTTTAGATAGGTAAAGGCCTTCTTGCATTCCTTATTAAAGATAAAGGCTTTATCCTTTTATGTTAGAGCTATAAGAGGTAAAACTAGGGCGGAGAAGTTATTGATAAACTATTAGTAGAAATTAGCAAATCCTATAAAGGCTCTTATGTCCTTAACGTTCTTAGGTTCTTACTAGTTTATAATTACTTTAATCTTCTTTAGGTCTATTTGTATACCATCTATAGAGATAATAAGTCTATGGTATAGAACTTCTATTTTATAGAACTTGTATTTATCTATATTTAATTATAGTTTAGCTCTATATAGGGCTTCTAGAATAAGGTTAATGTGTTTCTTATATTTAGCTAGGTTATTACTATATACTAGGATATTGTTGATATAAGCAGTACAGAAAACGTCCAGGTAAGATTATAAGGTATTATTTATAAAGTATTAGAATGAACTTGGGGCATTTATGAGGATAAACGGCGTCATTAAGTATTTAAACAGTCTATATTTAGTACGGAATGCGGTAAGCTATTTATCTTCTTTTATAATACGGAGGCGGTTAAATACGTGGATAAGGTTAAGTTTTGTATAGTAGCGAGCCTTATTTAATTGGTTTAGTGTCTCTTAAATTAATAGGAGTAGGTACTAATTCTTAATGGTAATAGCGTTAAGAGCTTAGTAGTCTATATAGAAGCGTAGACTACTACCAGGTTTCTTAATAAAGATTATAGGTACAGCTATAGGTAAAGAGCTTGCTCTAATAAATCCTTTATTTAGGTGTTCGTCCAAGTACTTCCGCAGCACTTAGAGTTTGTTTTGGGACATTCTATATAAGGGTCCAAATCCTGGCTGTTTTCCTTCTTTGAGTACGATCTTATGGTCGTATGGTTGGTATTCTGCTAGTTTATTAGCTTCCTTTTATAAAAATACTTCTAGGTTGTTATAGTGGCATACTGGTACTTTTATGGCAGGGTTGGTGTGTTTCTTTGGTGCTAAGGCCTTTTTAATATTGGCTATTATAACAGCGAAGATTGTATGTTTAGGTTTCTTGGCGAGTTGTGCTAATAGGGTAGCTCTAATTATATAGATATCTAAGGTATTAAGCAAACTTGGATTATCCTTAGTTTCTTATATAGTTTCTTATTCGGGTTTAAGTTTAGTGTTAGGTACGGAGTTGGTATTAGATTTAGGTTTAGGTTCTTTAAGTATCCTTTTTATAGTAGAGTACTAGTTCTTTTAGTACTTTTATATATTAAGCTTAAGCTTCTGCTTGGTTCGGGGTATAGCAGTTAGAGTTGGTTTATATAGTCGTATATTATTTCCGGGTTCTTAGTAAACGTTGGTGGAAATCTTATAGTGGAATTTAGTGGATTTCTTAGGTAGGTAGAATTAGGTGGATTTCTTAGGTATAGGGTGGACGTTAGTAGAAATTTTAGACTAGTAGATCTTAGTGGATTTTCTAGATTTTAGTTTAGGGTCTAAGCAGCGGGTTGTAAAACACTTCTACTTATAATAGGAGGTGGTAAATAGAAGCTTAAGGTTGTCCCAATTAATGGTTACCTTATATAGCTTTATCTAGGGTTGTTTAAGGATTACTAAGTAACCTAGGGTGGTAATAAAAAGCCTAATTAGTTCTTTGTGGTTTAGGTATTAGAGTCTTAGGAATACTATATGGGTAATACAGCCTAAAATAGTGCGTTTGCTATTAAATCTAAATACGTTAATATGCCGGTTAAGGGGGGTTAGAGTAAAACCATTATCTTATATAAAGATCTTGTTAATAAATCCTATACTACTGGCTCCTGTATTAATTAGGACTTAAGTATTAACCTATTAATTATTCTGCCAAAGATAATAGTTAACGGTTATGCTGTGATCCTAAGAGTTAGAGTTTGTGATATCTAAAGTATTTAATAAGATCCTAAGGCAGCGCCGTTCTAGAGAGCGACTTAGCTCCGGGACCTTCCTTTTAGAGGCGATTGGGGTGGAGTTCTTATAGCATATTGGTTATAGCTTTGTCCTTATAAGTGGTGCTTACTGGATGCGGGGCTGGAACCAGGTGGAGATTAGGGATAGTAACTGGAGGATTAATACGGTAAACGGCTGCTAGTATTGGCCGTTTATAATTCGCGTTAGGGTAGGGGGATAGAGTAGTAGTTAGAGAGGTAGAAGCTACTTTTATACTTAAAATAGAGGCCTAGCTTAGTGCGTTGTTCTTATTTAAAGGACCCTAGTAGGGCGTATCCTAGGGTTCCAGTGTTAATATCTATGGCGTCGGGGTGCTTAGGCTGAGATAATAGCTTAGTAGACGTTTATAGGGTTGTTGTATTATATTAAGGAGCGGACTTTGGTGTCAGATATAGTATATCATTGTACCGTTTATTAATAACGTTTATGTAGACGTTAAGGGCTCCTAATAGGTCTACACCTATTAGGGAGGTTTTTAGTTTAGGACTTAGGGATTTAATAAGGCTGTTAATTAGTGTGGAGTCGTTCCAGCCTGTTTCTTTTATGTAATGGTTAAATTCGGAGAAGTATACTAGAAAGCTTTTTATTTCTTAAGTTATATGGTTTATCTTTCTCTAAGCAGTAGCTTGGCGGTTTGGGTTACCATATATAGCTTTAAGAAGTACAATTAGGCTTGGTACTAAGTTTGGTTAAAAAGGTTTAATAAGGTCAGCTATATCTCCTCCTAGTTAACTTAGGGCATAACAGAGTCGGTTAGCTTTAGTTAGGTAGCGGTTAGTGTTACCAGTTAGCTTATTTTTAAGCCAGCTTAGGAATGATTAAAGTTCTTATTATTTACTAGTAAATATTAGAGGGTCTAGTAATTATTTAGATTATTATAGTGCAGTAGTTAGTTCTACTAGTGGGATAACTATTGCTGGTTTAGGGCTTGCGTTCCGCGTATTGGCTTCTAGTAATAGTAACCAGTCTTAAGGGCTTAGCGTAGATATCTTAAGGGTGTGGATTTCTTCTTAAAGGGCCTTAATTGTTTTTTAGTACCGTACTTCTTGTTCAGCTTGCTGTTAAGCTATAGCAGCTTAGTTTTATGCGAGGGCGTCTATAAAGGACTTTTATATATCTGCCAATTGTTCCTGGAGTGCGGACATAATGTCGGCGGCTATTATAGGGGCTTTAAGGTTGTTCTGCATTTTAAATAGGGCGGGGTGGAGTGTAGGTTTTAACGCAATATAGTATTACGGAGTAAGTACAAGTGGTAATAATATATAGTGAAGTAGATATTATTAAGCTATATATATAAACTGTGTAATAAAGTCAAGACGTTGTATAAGGAGAGAAGGTAAGGAAATGGGAAGAAAGGGTATATATTGCTAGTTTAGTTGCTTGGTCAATATATACACGGAGTAGAATAGGATTCAAGTAGCGGTCCTAGCAGAACTTGGCAGGATTTAGTGGACTTGGCAGAATATGGCAGAATGCGGCAGATTACTGTCAGATTGCCATAGATTACCGTTAGATTGCCGTCTTGTGGTTGGTCTCTTCTTGCTACGTAGGTGGAAACAGGTGGATGTGTGTAAGGTGTTACGGAGGAGTCCCGTGACAAAAGGAGAAGCGTTTTATAATTAATATTATAGCACTTTATTAATCTTACGAACGGTAAGAACTTTTTAAAATTTAATAAATTAACGGTTAAGACAATCTAGTAGATATAATAATAAAGGCAACCCCAAATAAGGCCCTAAAAACGTTTGTTAACACAAATACTCTACGTATATAAGTTAAAGGTTAGGTTAAAAGGGAGTTTTTTAGATAGTAAGACTTATATTACAATGGCAATAGTAAGTAAGAAGGACTGATATTTATTACGCTAATTAAGCGGTATTTGTATACAGATGGCAACTATAAAAAAAGAGTTGCTAGTGTCGGGAATAAGGCAAGTGGTTATTACGTGTCGTTACGTGCCGCCGCGACACTAGCGTAGCGAGGAGCCTTAACCTCCTTGCCCTCCCTTATTCCAATTAATAAGCTTTATTAACTTGTAACGGAACCTTGTAGCAGGAACTATGGTGGGTCCTATTATTAGGCTGGGTATATAGGTAAGAACAGTTTTAATAACGTAATAACAACTAGTGGAGTAGTTGCCTAATAGATTAACTCTAATTGTATTCTAAGATTTACTACAAAGAGAGAACTATTTGGGTAGGGACTATGGTCCATTAAATACACAACCATACGCCTAAGAAATCCCTTCGCTCTGTAAGGTATGTGTACTCTATCTACTCTATTATAGATTATACAGATTACACAGATTATATAGATTATATTATATAACCTTAGCTACTATTCCTTGTTATATAGTTCTACTAGATCTATTTTAGATTGTGCCTATATTAACTAACTAGCTTCCTCCAACTCTTTTAAGTAGTCGTAATATTGTACTTAAGCTGTCCGTAACACTATCTCCCTCCTTTTTATCTTTATCCTTAAAGATTCCTAATATCTCTAAGTCGTTTACTAGAGGTGTAATGTCCGTTTAATTAGTCTGGTTAATATCTGTACTTATTATGCCTAAAGTATCTTTTTCTTCTTCTATAGCTTGCCAGTCTTATACTGTTGCTGCAATCTTATCTTTAGGTGAGATAATGCTATCTCCATATTCTTACTGTGTAAAAGAGGGGTTGGTTTATATCGCGCTAGTAAGCCCTTTATCTTAACAACTATCCTCTTGTTTAGAGTGCACTAAAGTAAACATTTAATTGTCCTATAACGTTCGCTCTATCTCTAATGCTAAGTATACGCGTCCTATAACTCTTAATAGTCTTTGGGTTCCCTAAGTAACTTATTATAAGGTTTTGTGTTTAATCTGCCGCTAAAAAGCTTAATAGTAAACTAGTATCTATACTGCTTAAGGTTTAACGTGTCTTAGAAGAGTCTATACGTGTCCTTAAATCTTAATATCTAGCTTATGCTTGTCTTTAATGTCTTAAACGTGTATATAAGAAGGTTCGTTCTAAGGAGTGGAAACTAGTTTAATAGGGTTTGTCTAAGCTAGGTAATAAAAGGACTAGCTCCCTTCCTATAAGGGAAATAACTTTAAGTAGCTTAGTAATTGCTCCTCTTAGGTCCCCCTTAGGTAATTTGTTTTTTTATAATCTTTTCTTATTAATACTACCTAACTTGCTTTCTTTTAATACTCCTATACCTTTTCTATAGCGTTTCCTAGGTTGCTTAGTGGCTTTTAGGTAGTCTTACTATACCCTATCTACTTTACTTTATACTACGTTTTATTATCTATATCCTTATAACTAATAATCTTTAAAACTTGCTATTTGTCTTCTTCCTGCCCTCTATATATGTATGCCTTATAGACTGGTGGCTTAATATTCCTGTATACTAGCTCTAGCATTGCTATATACTATATAGGATAGATTTTTATTTTAGCTGGTAGATTTAACTTATATATAACTAATAAAATTCTTTACCTAACTTTAAAAGGTCCTAGTCTAACATAGTCCAACTTTTTGCTTAGTTATCAACTCTTAAAATTTTTATGTAGTAGCCATACTCTATCTCCCTCCTTTAGATCTGGTCCCTCAGATCTCTTAGCATTATAGTACTTTTTTATCCTTTATTATACCAACTTAGCTGTTTCTGTAAGGTCTGTATAAAGGTTTATTAACGTCTCCATTCTTTGCTTAGCTGTGCTACTTATTTTCTTTGCTTGAGGACTATACAAATATATTTATTACCAGACTTTTGGAGCTCTTGCTATACCCGGCCCAAAAAGACCAAACCAACCAAAAGAACCCTAAAAAACACCCTAATAATCCCCTGAGATACATGCATTACAGGGGAGGCACAGGTGGAACAACGGTGGTACGTAGTCGCGCGTGACCGCCAGACCTATACCCAATAATAGCCCCCTATAATAACAACAAGGATAGGCGAATACCATACCAGAAAGTGGAAATACCCTAATTAAGAAGGTATCTGACAAAATATAAAGCCTATTGGATGTGTCTAGTATCTAGAACTATAGGGGAGTATCTATTAGCTATTACGAACTAATACAGCTAGTAGAATAGCTCCAGTCTAGTAAACCTTAGGCGCCCCTCTAGCAAACCCTTAATTAAATCCTCCAACAGCTAAATAAAATTAAAGATAAACAAAACCCCCCCCTATAGGCAAACCGCACCTAGGCTGCCATAGCTGCGCTTTTATAGTATAGGGAACCTACCCCCCTAAAAACAACAACTGGGCATATAATTACAATACGACTAAATACAAAAAAGGTAGAGGAATTTAGGGGATAATCAAAAACAGATATTCTTATAGAGATTTATAAGGAGGTCTATAATACCATCACAGTCCAACACCTTAGGAGTAGAGACATTAGAGTTACCCTAAAGGACCAATAGGCAAAGGAATAGGCCATAAGGGTAGGGGACAGGCTAGGAGAGCGTATTAGTATAAAAGTGCTTTATAAAGATTACCTAGTTAAAGTCCTATCGGTTCCCATAAGCCTTAGGGTAAAAAGGGGACGCTAGGCGGACAATACAGCAACTATATAGGAGATAGTAAAATAAACGGAATGCCTTATACTAGGACTTGTAATTACCTAGATTTAATAGCTTTAACAGGAAAATACAAACTAAGCATATAATAAGAATAATAAGAGGATATAAAGGGTGCCAAAGACTCGCTAGGGAGATAATAAATAAACGTATAGCTCCCTTATTATCAGCATATATATACTAGGAATGCAAAAACTCTTTATCTAAAAAGGAATAATTATAAATGGCCTTATATATAACACAAGGCTCTATAACTACAGACTACGCCTAGAACAATATTATTGCTGCATATAATAGGGACACACCCAATCCACATACGCAGTATAGGTATGCTGCGGCCACTATACAGGCCCCTATAATATAAGACAATGTATAAATTAAGACTAAATAAAATGCGCGAACTATTACCAAAGCACACATAAGGCGTGGGAGAGAGAAGACTGCATTAAATATAGAAGAGAGAAGGAAAGGGCTTAATAGCTATAGGAACAACTACACGCTAGGTTATATAAATAGAAATAACAGGTAATAAGCTAGGGGGACATAGGTATCTTCCTAGCGTTTTTTACCTTTAATACTAGGGGGCTAAGCCAGCTATCCCAAGCCTTAATAGGCCAAAAGCGATGCCGCGCGACATTACTAGACCGAACAGGGATATAAGGGACATATAGGATATAAGGGAGAAAACGCCTAGTAGGAAGACCCCTATAGACGGCTATGGCAAGTTTAAGGCCGGGACAATTAAGAATTAGATTTAACGCGGTAAACATAATATACATAGCTAGCTTATAAGGGGTATATAGCTAACTAGTAAGAACGGGGGAAGAACCAAAGGCAATAACAGACTTAAATTTAGAAAGGCTAGTAGGAACACAAGATATAGAAATAGAAAGCTCTATATAAAATAAGTAGTGGCCAGGGAGTAAATATAGGAGACGGAAGTTCTAAATATTTTAGAGAAAGTAGAAATAGAAAAAGCAAGAAGTAAAGGAGAGGTAAAAAACCCCTACTAGGGGTCCGCCACTTAACCATTATACAGTATAACTACGGCAATACGAACCACCGTCTAGTAAGGCCCCTACTAGACAGTCTAGACCTAGAGAAACACTATATTCTTACTATATAAGAGCTATATTATAATACCTATATATAATTAATATACTGCCCCTAAGGATTCTAGCTCCTGTATAAACCAAAAGCAGCTATATGCGTATGCTTTATAATTAGCAAAAATATTAGCCTTACCTTATAGTTATAGCAGGCAGTTAACCTAGATATTATAGTTATAACCATCCAGATATATAGGGGACTAGTATAAATTATTAATATCTATAACCCTAGGGTCAAAGGGGTAGTATAGATAGAGAATATTATATTTATAATAAGCTTGCTAGAAACTAAATACATGGAGTTTATTCTACTAGGAGATATAAACCTCTACTACCTATAGTAGGGGGGCATCCATATTGCTGCTAATTAATAGGTAGTATGCCTACTAAGAGCTATAGATAACGGGGGCCTTAAGCTAGCTACCCTCCTAGGTGCAATTATATGGCAATAGGGTACCGCCAAAAGTATAATTAACCTTATAATTATGGATGAAAACCTATACTAGAGACTTAAAAGGTGCTCCCTTAAAAAAGAATGGGCACTTACCTTAGACTATATCCCTATTTAGATATAACTAGATCTGGATATTAAGGCGCAACTAAATAGTAAAAGATACGCAATAAGGAAGCTTAACGTAGATAGCTTTCTTAATATAATTAAATAATAACTCTAAGACCTAGAAGAAATCCACCTAATACCAAATAAGTGAGGCTTATTGGCTACCCCTAAGGAAATTAATTAAAGACTAAAAAGGATCTAGATAGTAATTAAAAGTGGGCTAAAAGAGTACTGCCTAGTTTTAAAACCGGGCCCCTATACGTAATACGCATGGTCTATATAGTGCGCGGCCCTTATAGCCGGCCAATGACGAGCAAGGAGGAAATATATAAGCAGCTATAATTCTAAGGATAAGAGATAATATAAAGACATAAGAAACCAGCTAAAGAATACCCTAAGAAAAGAAATAAGGAATAACTAGAGATGGTTTATAAATAAACATACTATTAACCTAAGTCTCCCCTATAATAAGGGCCTTTGGACCATAGTAAAATAGGTAAAGAAAAAGGTAGGATGCCTAGTAGAAGATCTATACCTACTACCCCTATAAAGAGTAGGTAAACTATAGGCCATAAGTAACAATAATAAAAAGGCAAAGATCCTTATAGAAAGATTTTTTCTTTAACCGGCTCTAGTAGACCTTAGTAATATTACTAGTAAAACACCAGTAACTCGCCTAAGGGTTAACAGCGATATAACAACTAAAGAAATGGCTAGAACTATTAGCCGCCTTTTAAACAATATAGCACTAGGACTAGATGGGATCCTAAATAAAGCCCTAAAGACCTATGGACCACTTATAGTACCTTGGCTTATAGACGTAGCTAGAGTATACTTTGTAATAGGCTACTACCCACGACTTAGAAGATCTATAATGACGGTTATTTTATAAAAAGAAGGTAAAGTAGACTACTTAATCCTAGGAAGCTACCGCCCTATTACCTTAAAAAACACCCTAAGCAAGATCTTAGAAAAGGTTATAGTGGACTATATAGTAAATACGGCAGAGGAACACGCCCTACTACTATAAAGCTAAATAGGGGCAAGAAAGAATCGCTTAACGCTATTAGCACTTATACTACTCACTACTACCATTAAAACTGCATGGGCTATGCGAAAGGACTTTATAGTATTAATACTTAGCCTAGATATTAGCGGCGCCTATAATAATATACCCTATAAGCGTCTCCTATATATTATTATTATTATTCATTGCTTAATGTCTAATTCGGATCCCTGTTAGGCCTACGCGGACTACTCCTTATATACATATAGGGAGAAAACTCTATTTGAGAAAACCCCGTAATCCATCTCCCTGCCTTTTGGGGCTTGCTTATAAGTCGCCTATAAGTCACCAGTGGTGCTTTACTACCTTACTTTTTAACCTCCTTGGGAACTACTACTGCCGTAATAAACCTATGGACGCGCTAGTATTACACACTGTACTCTACTCCTGTAGAGTTATTAGGGGGCGCCTATTACTTGCCCCTTTGCTTTCTATTGCTATTTCCTTTGTAACCCGGAACTGGTCTAGCATATTTTGGCTAATAAGCCACTGGGTAGCCGCCTTAAGGCCTTTCTATATTAAGAGCAGTGTATTATAGTTTTCTATGCTAGCTGCTAAGAGTATTGCTTCTTAGCCGGTGTGTAAGGGGTATAACAGTATTACGTGTTTTAGTATCTGTCTTGGCCAGCTATATTCGCACTTTAGGCTACCTACTAGAACACCTACCCAGTAAAGCTAATCTTTTAGTCCTATTATTCCTATTCTTAAAAGTATTGCCATTGTATTTTCTGCCTTTGTTAGGCCCTCTTGGAGCCCTTAGGTATTTACCCCCCATAGTATTACCTATGCTATGGCTTGGGTTCCCCTTGCCTAAGTCTACCTCTATACCTTTAACTCCCATTTGTCTCTCTAGCGTCGGTCCAACTAGTATTATATTGCGGTAGATGGTTTTCTAGTACTCTTTTATGCTCTACTTTGGCTCCTTTCTCTCCTTTACTATTGTCTTTGCTAGCTTCTTACGCGTCTTTCTTCCTTCTCTATATAGGCCTAGGCCCTAGCGCCGCACTATTCTTCTTCTGCTTTCTTTACCTGTTTTCCTAATATATCTTCCCTATTTTGGGGTTGTTGGTTCCTTCTCCTATAGGGCACCCTAGGGTCCCTCCATAGTTTGTTTAGGCGTGTCTTAATATACTTTATAATATTAAAGTTGTGTTTCTTTTACACCCTTTGCATTACATCGGCTTTAATATATAGTTATAGGGGGGGAATATTGGCTTCCTTCTTAAGCAGTACTGTGGCCGTTCGCTTATACCCGCCTATTATACTCCTAAGGCAGGCTATTTGGACCTTTTGGAGTGGTTTAAGGAGTGATTTAAGGGGGCCTTTTTTAGTTTCTCTAGTGGCCTAAATGCTAGATCTATATATTATGGTTGGCCGGATAACTGCTGTATATAGTAGGCGTGACCTCTGGAAGTATGGACCCTATATAGAATTAACGATCCTGGATATGGCGATATACTGTGCTTGGCCCTTACGGGCCGCTTGTGCTGCATATGCGCTCTACTAGAGCTTACTATCTACCTATACTCCTAATACCCTTAGGCCTTAAACCGGTTAACCCCTAAAGCCTTAGATATGGATTATATGCTAAAGATCTGCAGATTAGTTACGTTTTCTTATAAAATAGATTAGCTGGTATTTCTCTAGTAAGAATTAGACTCTATATTGTCTTACCTATTCTATATAGGTGTTATGGGCTTTCTTTAGTGTCCTATAGTTCTCTGCGGCTGTTGGCCTATATATAATTAGGTTTATATTATTAATAAAGCCTATCCCCTAGGTCGCCCCTTCCTTAAAGGTATTAAGCAGGTTACTTATAAAGAAGAGGAAGAGTATAGGCGATAGAGGTGATCCTTATAGTATTCCTATTATAACTGCAATAGGGGGGCTCTGGTATCTACTAAAGACTAGTAATATTTCTTTCTGGCCTATAAATCCTTAAATAAACTAAATAATCTATTCTAGGAAGCCCTTTGCCCTAAGGATGTATAGAAGACGCTTATAGGGTATATTATTATAGGCGCCGCTGATATCTAGGCTAAGTATTAATACTATAAAGTCCTTTCGCATAGCCTATGCAGTTTTAATGGTAGTAGCAAGTAGTGTAAGTGCTGATAGCGTTAAGCGATTCTTTCTTGCCCCTATTTAGCTTTATAGTAGTAGGGTGTGTTTCTCTACTATATTTGCTATGTGGTCCGCTATAACCTTTTCTAAGATCTTACTTAGGGTGTTTTTTAAGGTAATAGGGTGGTAGCTTCCTGGGATTAAATAGTCTGCTTTGCCTTCTTTTTATAAGATAACCGTTGTTATGGATTTTCTAAGTTGTAGGTAGTAGCCTATTACAAAGCATGCTCTGGCTATGTCTGCAAGCTAAGGTACTATAAGTAGTCTATAGGTCTTTAGGGCTTTATTTAGAATCCCATCTAGTTTTAGTACTGTGTTGTTTAAGAGGCGGCTAATAGTTCTAGCCATTTCTTTAATTGTTATATCGCTGTTGACCCTTAGGCGAGTTACCAGTGTTTTACTAGTAATATCGCTAAGGTCTGCTAGAGCTGGTTAAGGGAAAAATCTTTCTATAAGGATCTTTGCCTTCTTATTATTGTTGCTTATAGCCTATAGTTTGCCTGCTCTTTATAGGGGTAGTAGGTGTAGATCTTCTATTAGGCATTCCGCCTTTTTCTTTACCTATTTCGCTATGGTCCAAAGGCCCTTGTTATAGGGGAGACTTAGGTTAGTAGTGTGTTTATTTATAAACTATCTCTAGTTATTCCTTACTTCTTTTTTTAGGGTATTCTTTAGCTGGTTTCTTGTGTCTTTATATTATCTCTTATCCTTAGAATTATGGCTGCTTATATATTTCCTCCTTGCTTGTTGTTGGCCGGCTATAAGGGCCGCGCACTATGCGGACTATATATATCGCGTATAGGGGCCTGGTTTTAAAACTAGGTAGTGCTCTTTTAGCCCACTTTTAATTACTGCTTAGATCCTTTTTAGTCTTTAATTAATTTCCTTAGGGGTAGCCAATAAGCCTTACTTGTTTAGTATTAGGTGGATTTCTTCTAGGTCTTAGAGTTATTGTTTAATTATATTAAGGAAGCTATCTATATTAAGCTTTCTTATTATGTATCTTTTACCATTTGGTTGCGCCTTGATGTCCAGATCTAGTTGTATCTAGATAGGGATATAGTTTAAGGTAAGTACCTATTCTTCTTTAGGGGAGCACCTTTTAAGTCTCTAGTATAGGTTTTCGTCCATAATTGTAAGATTAATTATACTTTTAGCAGTGCCCTATTGCCATATAATTGCACCTGGGGGGGTAGTTAGCTTAAGGCCCCCATTATTTATAGCTCTTAGTAGGCACTCTGCCTGTTAATTAGCAGCAATATAGATACCCCCCTACTATAAGTAGTGGAGGTTTATATCTCCTAGTAGAATAGACTCCGCGTATTCAGTTTCTAGTAAGCTTATTATAGATATAATATTCTCTGTCTATACTACCCCTTTAACCCTAGGGTTATAGACATTAATGATTTATACTAGTCCCCTATATATCTGGATGGTTATAACTGTAATATCTAGGTTAACTGCCTGCTATAACTATAAGGCAAGGCTGATATTTTTGCTGATTATAAAGCATACGTATATAGCTGCTTTTGGTTTATATAGGAGCTAAAATCCTTAGGGGCAGTATATTAATTGTGTGTAGGTATTATAATACGGCTCTTATATAGCAAGAATATAGTGTTTCTCTAGGTCTAGACTGTCTAGTAGGGGCCTTACTAGATGGTGGTTCGTATTACCGCAGTTGTACTATATAATGGTTAAGTAGCGGACCCCTAGTGGGGGTCCTTTGCCTCTCCTTCGCTCCTTACTTCTTCCGTTTCTACTTTCTCTAAAATATTTAGAACTTCTATCTCCTGTGTTTACTCCCTAGCCACTACTTATTTTATATAGAGCTTTCTATTCCTATGTCTTATGTTCCTACTAGCCTTTCTAAATTTAAGTCTATTATTGCCTCCGGTTCTTCCCCCGTTCTTGCCGGTTGGCTATATGCCCCTTATAAGCTAGCTATGTGTGTTATATTTGCTATATTAAATCTAATTCTTAATTATCCTGGCCTTAAACTTACTGTAGCTGTCTATGGGGGTCTTCTTACTGGGCGTTCTCTCCCTTATGTCCTATATGTCCCTTATGTCCCTGTTTGGTCTGGTAATGTCATACAGCGTCGCTTTTGGCCCGTTAAGGCTTGGGATGGCTGGCTTAGCCCCCTAGTATTAAAGGTAGGAAATGCTAGGAAGATACCTGTGTCCCCCTAGCTTATTACCTGTTATTTCTATTTATATAACCTAGCGTGTAGTTGTTCCTGTAGCTGTTAAGCCCTTTCCTTCCGTCTCCTATATTTAATGCAGTCTTCTCTCTCCCACGCCTTATATATGCTTTGGTGACAGTTCGCGCATTTTGTTTAGTCTTAATTTATATATTATCTTGTATTGTGGGGGCCTGTATAGTGGCCACAGCATACCTGTGCTGCGTATGTGGATTGGGTGTGTCCCTATTGTATATAGTAATAACATCGTTCCAGGCGTAGTCTGTGGTTATAGAGCCTTGTGTTGTATATAAGGCCATTTATAATTATTCCTTTTTGGATAAGGAGTTTTTGTATTTCTGGTGTATATAGCGTCTCCTATATATCCTTAGGGCAAAGGGCTTCCTAAAATAGATTATTTAATTTATTTAAGAATTTATAGGCCAGAAAGAAATATTACTAGTCTTTAGCGGATACCAAAGCCCCCCTATTATAGTTATAATAGGAATACTATAAGGATTACCTCTGTCGCCTATACTCTTCCTTTTCTTTATAAGCAACCTGCTTAACACCTTTAAGGAAGGGGTGACCTAGGGGATAGGCTTTGTTAATAATATAAACCTAATTACATATAGGCCAACAGCCGCAGAGAACTGTAGGACACTAGAGAAAGCCCACAACACCTATATAGAATAGGCAAGACGATATAGAGTCTAATTCTTACTAGAGAAATACCAGCTAATCTATTTTATAAGAAAATGTAACCAATCTGTAGATCTTTAGTATATAATCCATATTTAAGGCTTTGGGGGTTAACTGGTTTAAGGCCTAAGGGTATTAGGAGTATAGGTAGATAGTAAGCTCTAGTAGAGCGCATATATAGCGCAAGCGGCCCGTAAGGGCTAAGTATAGTATATTGTTATATCCAGGATCGTTAATTTTATATAGGGTTTATGCTTCTAGAGGTTACGCCTACTATATATAGCAGTTGTTCAGCTAACTATGACGTATAGATCTAGCATTTAGGCCACTAGAGAAACTAAAAAAGGCCCCCCTAAATCACTCCTTAAATCACTCTAAAAGGTCCAAATAGCCTACCTTAGGAGTATAATAGGCGGGTATAAGCGAACGGCTATAGTACTACTTAAGAAGGAAGCCAATATTCCCCCTTTATAACTATATATTAAAGCCAATGTAATGTAAAGGGTGTAAAAGGAACGTAACTCTAACGTTATAAAGTATATTAAGACATACCTAAATAAACTATAGAGGGACCCTAGGGTGCCCTATAGGAGAAGGAACCAATAACCCTAAAGTAGGGAAGATATATTAGGAAAATAGGTGGAGAAAGTAGAAGAAGAATAGTGCGGCGCTAAGGCCTAGGCCTATATAGAGAAGGAAGGGAGACGCGTAAAAGGCCAGCAAAGATAATAGTAAGGGAGAGAAAGGAGCTAAAGTAGAGTATAAAAGAGTACTAGAAAACTATCTACCGCAATATAATACTAGTTAGACCGACGCTAGAGAGACAAATGGGAGTTAAAGGTATAGAGGTAGACTTAGGCAAGGGGAACCTAAGCCATAGTATAGGTAATACTATAGGGGTAAATACCTAAGGGCTCTAAGAGGGCCTAATAAAGGTAGAAAATACAATGGCAACACTCTTAAGGACAGGAATAATAGGACTAAAAGATTAGCTTTACTGGGTGGGTATTTTAGTGGGTAGCCTAAGGTGCGAATATAGCTGGCTAAGACAGATACTAAAATACGTAATACTATTATGCCCCTTACACACTAGCTAAGAAGCAATACTCTTAGCAGCTAGTATAGAAAACTATAATACACTACTCTTAACATAGAAAGGCCTTAAGGCGGCTACCCGGTAGCTTATTGGCTAAAATATACTAGACCAGTTCTGGGTTATAAAGGAAATAGTAATAAAAAGCAAAGGGGTAAGTAATAGGCGCCCCCTAATAACTCTATAGAAGTAGAGTATAGTGTGTAATACTAGCGCGTCTATAGGTTTATTACGGCAGCAGTAGTTCCCAAGGAGGTCAAAAAGTAAGGTAGTAGAGCACCATTGGTAACTTATAGGCAACTTATAAGCAAGCCCTAAAAGGTGGGGAGACGGATCACGGGGTTTTCTTAAATAGAGTTTTCTCCCTATATGTATATAAGGAGTAGTCCGCGTGGGCCTAACAGGGATCCGAATCGGACGTTAAGCAATAAATAATATTTTCTTTACTTAATATGGCGATAATAACGTTCTTGGCTTGTACCCGTAATTTGCCTTAAATAGTAATGTCCCTATTCCTTCTTATGGTGTTATATTGTATGCAAACTATATAACTGGTAATAATAATACCCAATTATTCTGTGCGTAATTAATATAATGCTTTAGATACTGTTCTAGTATCTAGTTTAGTCTTTCTATTTATCCATCTATCTGTGGATAATATACTATAGAGGTTGCTGCGCAAACCCCTTATTTTACTAAAAATACTTCCCAAAATACTGCTATAAATCTTAGATCTCTATTTAATATAACTTTATTTAGTGCTCTATATCTTATAAACACTTCCTTTATATAGATTCTAGTGACGTCTTCTACTAATATCTCTTTAGTATATGCTATAAAGTATCCCCACTTTATTAGCTTATCTACTATTACTAAAATCGCGTTATAATCTTATCCTATAATAGAATCCTTTAACTTTAGTAACTTAATAATAAAGTCCTATAATATAACTTCCTATAGTCTTCCTAGTGTCTTAATAGGTTATAGCCCTCTATACAGCTTATACCTTGTTAGTTTGTTTCTTTAGTAATCTAAATATTCTTTTATAACTTGTCTTACTAATCCCTAAATTCCTTAAATAATATACTCCTCCTAAAGTCTTAATACTAGTCCTATAGACCCGTTATATTCTTGTGTTATTCCCTTATAGAATTCCTTAATAAATTCTTCTATAATAGACTTAGGCATATACGTTGCTTCTCTATTCTTATATTACTCTAAGTCTAGATTCTCTACCTATACTTCTTAGATTTTCTATATCTAATTACTCTCTAGTAATTTATAAACCTAACTTTCTTTAGTTGCTATAATCCTTAGATAATTATACCTAATTAATCCATCTTAATCCTTTCGCAATAACACTCCTAACGGCTTTTTGTTACTTTATAGTTTAGCCTTTCTACTTAGGGCGTCTGCTTATGCATTATCTATACCCTTAATATACTAAATTTTAAAATGGTATTCTATAAGCATTTCCGCCCATCTAACCTGTCTTTAGTTGAGTTTCTTTGTTATTAGGAATCCTATAAGGTTCTTATAGTCTATTTTAACTATAAACGGTTTTTCTATACCTTATAAAAACGCTCTCTATTTTTTAAGTACTGTAACTATACCTAATAGCTCCTTATTATAGATATTATAGTTTAGCTCTAGTGGTATTATCTTCCAACTATAGTATATTACTGGATGCCATGCGTCCTAGTGCTTCTATAGCAAGTATATGCCTAGTATAAAGTCTAATGCGTCTATCTTAACAACTGTTTCTAACTTTAGTTAATAGATCTTAAGGACTAGTTCTTAGGTAAATAACTCTTTAAGTTCCTAGAATAGCTTCTTCTATTCACTACCCTAAACCTATGGTTCCTCCTTCTTTATTAACCTTATAAATAGCTTAATACTTTTTAACCACTATGCTATAAACCTCCTATAGTAGTTGCAAAACCCTAAGAATAACCTTAACTATATAATATTTTCTAGTTCTTACCAACTTACTATAGCTTTGACTTTCTTTAGGTCCATACTAATTTTCCCTAGTTTAATAATAAATCCCATAAAATTGGTTTTCCTTATAAAGAACTCGCATTTCTTAATTATTACTAGCATCTTTTCTTCCTATAGTCTCTTTAATACCTACTTAATATATTCTTTATATTCTTCCTTACTTTCTAAGTAGATAATAATGTTATTAAGATATGCTATAATAAACTTGTCTAGGTGTTCTCCTAACACACTATTAATTTACTTCTGGAACGTTGCTGGCGTATTTATAAGCCTAAATTATATAACTAATAGCTTATATAGTCCTTCCTTTAACCTAAAGACTACTTTTTATTTATCGCCTTCCTTAATCCTAATTTAATAGTACGCCTACCTTAGATCTATTTTTGTAAAGATTTTTACATTACCTATCCTGTCTTGGATTTCGCTAATTAAGGGTAAAGGATACCTATTCTTTCTAGTAATACTGTTTAACTGTCTGTAGTCTATATATATCCTAAGTTTTCTGTTTTTCTTTAGGATAAACAATACTAGATATCCTGCTAATAACTATAATAGTCTAATATATCCCTTTTATAAGTTTTCGTGGACAAACTCCTTAAGTGCTACTAACTTAGTTTCAGTAAGCTTATAGATTGGAAAGAACTTTAGATTTATTCCCTCTTCTAATTCTATTTTATAGTCCTATGCTGTATATTCTAACAGCTATTCGCTTTTTAGTGACTATACCTTTTTTCTATACCTATAGTATCTATTTAATACATAACTTAAGCCCTACTTAGTTTCTTTATACGTTGCTCTAACCTAATACTATACTAACTTAGTTTGCTGTTGCATCTTGTATTATTAAGTATCCCTAATATTAACCTAACCTGTAACCTAATTAATCTTTAGATTATACTCCTATAACTAAGGTATTCCTAGTATCGCCTTATCCTATCCTAATAGTAGGATATTAAAAAACATCTTAACCTGTCTCCCTTTAATGGTTAACTAAATAGGTCCTGTTTTAAGATTAATAATACCCCCTCTATAGGCTATTTAATCTCCTAAAATTATTATAAGTGGATATAGGTGTTTCTTCTATCTATATAGCAACCCTATCCTTTCCACTACTTTTAGTGATATGTGGTTTCTTATTACTCTACTATCTATTAATGCTTTAAACTGCTAATCTTGCCACTTAACTTATAAGTTTAGGTATCGTCCTTATATTTCTTTAAGGGTCTAAGGCTCTAATACTAGTTCCCTCTAGTTTTATACACCTCTCCTTTTCCTAACTGTTGGCTGCTAGATCCTGCTTATACTTAGTCTAATCTTAGCTAATACTTAGTTTATTTCTTTTCCTCTATATACTATAGACAAGTATTCTCTAAGTACTCCCACTACTATTATCCCTCTAGGCATTCTTCCGTAAGGAATCTTTCTAGTTAAAGTATTAAGTTCTTTTAACTTTGTACTTCTACTAGGTGCCATCTATATATATACTTGGCGTCTCTAAACTGCTTCTCTTCTGGTACCTAATATATCCTTACTAGGTACTTCCGGTTCTTGTCTTTTAGTGCTCTATATATATTGCACGTGTTATCTATATAAGCTATCTATAATAGTATATAATGCGCTAAGTGACCTAGGTCTACTCTTAACTTGTCTTTACTCTTAAGTTTAAACCTCTATCTAGCTAATCTAACTATTAGTCTTTCTTCTGCGGGTACTAAGATTTATTACTTACTTCTCTAGTCCCTAGATCCTTCTTTTAGGTTCCTTAACGTTATAACCAATACTCCTTTAATATGATTTATACGTTTTTCCGTAATAGGTTAGTTTTAGACAACTTTTTTGTCTAGCTATATATAGAAATCTGCCTATTTGTTATTACTTTATTATCTATACCACTTTCTATATAGCTGGTTTAGTGTGTATGGTTTGTCTATAAGAAAGTACCTTATTATCGCTATATTGTAACATCCTTTAGTATGTCTTTCTTTAAACCTAGTTGGAATTCCTAGATCCTCTTCTTGTTCTAGTTTATCTAACTACTTTGCCCTAAGTGTCCCTATACTTAGCCTATTAGTAACTCTTTGTACGGGTGCTCTGTCCCTTATATAACCTAGTATAGCTAACCTTTTGTCTAGCTTTTGCTCTTGCTATATAATGATTTTTGTCCTAAACTTATCTATAGTTTCTTATTTTCTGCGTCTTGTAGCTAGATCCTTAAAGTCGTCTTGCTTCTTAATTACAGTATTAACTTTTTAATTTTTAGGCTAAACACTAGGTTCACCTAGAACTGCTATAGCCCTTATTTATTATTTAAAATCTTAGTTGCCTAATAACGTGCTTACTTATTCCCTAAACTCTTAGTTCTTGAACTTGCGTCCTATACTTATTCATTTGTTACTAAACTGAGTTACTACTCTTTCCCATCGGTTTTTGTCTATTGTGGGTTCTTAAGCTGTCCTTATTATACCTAGTAAGTCTAGAGCCTTTCTTATCTCTTCTTAAGAATCTTGGACCTGTGGCCTTTTACCTTTATTAAGTAATAAGCTAGCACTAGCAGTTGTCTACTTACTTAGTTTCCTTTAAACATTACTCCTTTTATCTTATAAAGCGATGGAAATTATATCTAATAGTGTTGTAATACCCATTACTAAACCTTATTCTGTAATGGTCTTAGTTTCTGCTTCTATTTTAACTTCTCTAAGGTTTATATGCTTCTAGTAAGCTGCCCTTATTACCTTATTATTAGTAAATGCTTCGCCTGTGTTAAACTTATTGTCTTTAATATCCAATCTATAAGCTAGTTCGTTGGTTCCTCTAAACTTAGATAATAATAGCTCCTATAGCTAATAGCTTGCGCCATACTTAGCGTCCTTATAAATTTGGTATACGTTATTATAACAAAACGCGAAACTGTTAATTAAACATTCTTTTATTCCTTATAGTGTACCGTTGTCCCTCTATATATACGCGCCGTCTGCTAGCCTAGTTCCCTTTACTATATAATTACTTTAACCACCTCTATAGTCTCTAGCGAAATGACCCTATTTTCTGTAATTTATATAAGCCTTATCTTTAAACTATCTTTCTTGTTGTAGAGTCCGCCTAAATATCTTCTACTACTAAGATCCCTGGTTTGGCCTCTGCTTTTAGGTCCTTTAATTACTAGATCCTTAACCTCTAGGTTTCTATAATTTCTTTATCCACCTCTTAGACTCTTTGGTACTGCTTAGGTCTATTAGCTCTGCGTCATTCTATAGTTTTTAACTCTATATCTATTGTTGCGTACTCTGCGCCTTATATAACTGTGGAACTCTGTCTTACCCTTTCTTAGCTTGTTTCCTTTAATAGATCCTATTATTAATCTTTATTAACTGGTCTATTAGTTCTCTTAGAGTATCTATATCTTCTATGTCACAGAACCACACTGTAGGGGCCTCTATAGGAGAGCCCCGTGCTCTCGCGTACACCTCGCGTACAGCTTACGTCAGCTACGCGTAGGTATATCACCTCCTTACGCCCTCGACCCTTACGATCGATCGCGCAACGTCTTGTAGACTCCTCGAATACATACGTTCAGCTGCCACTGTTCCGCGCCCCATGACATTACGTTGCGCCTTTTTTTTTTTTTACTACCGACACCTAGCCTACGACCAATTCTACGTCTACGATACTATAGGCGCTGCCAGAAGCAGCGTGTCTACGAGCAACCTTCGCACTATAATAGTAAGACAATATTCCTTACTAGCCACTATGTTAAGCCTAAAGAGTAACCTAATACCTTAACCTAACCTATAACGCCAATCAATCCTAGGAGAATTTAATTTATTAACCCTAGCTTTAACCCCTAAGGGTAAGCCTAGCGGCTTAAAAGAGTTATAACTACAAACACCCCTAAGTACCCAGTACTACCTTAAAGATAATAAGAGTTAACCAGCCTAGCAGGATGGGTATACCCCTATTAGTATAGGTGGTCACAGCGACGACCTTAATAAGATAGACACCAGCGATATCTTATCCTTTATTAATTATATAGCCACGGAAAAGTAACCAGAAGGGCAGCCACCTATTAAGATCGAAATATAAGACGCTAAGATGTTTATATAAATAATAGCACAAGAACCTAATAAATACTATCGCCTTCTATAGAACTACCACCTAAAGTTTATACGAGCCAAATTGCGTGCTGCCTAAGACTATAATATTATCCAAGACTTATAAGCTAGTAAGGCACTTGCTAATAACATATGTTAAGAAACTAAAGATAACCTCTGTATATCTAAGCGCGACGTCCAACAACTGAAGAAAGCTAAGATTGTACTTATTGCTTAGGTTACTAAAAAGGAGGGCATAATTAAATACCTATAGTCTTAGCTTAACAAGTATATCTGTAACAACACTAAGTACCTCCCTACTATATACTATACCACCTAAGTCTCTACGCCTCCGGTAACCTTACCCACTTAACACTTAGCTAAAAGTTAGCGTTAAGCAGCTTTACCTAATAGGGATAACTCCTATAATAGTAACCAAACTTAAGCTATAATTGTGGGGTCTAATATATAATATTCTAATCCCCTAGTCTTCTAGGGAGACCGCAAGGAATATAGCTACTGGAAGATATAAATCCGCGAGAAACTAACCTAGAGCGCCTACCTTTTTTCTAGGGAGGATGCTAAGATTGGTTATATTATTAGGCGTATAAAGGGTACCCTATTTAATAGACTCTTCGCCTAATAGGAGACTAATAGCCCCTAAAAGTGGTAGTCCTACTAGAAGGTCCTTAATAATCTTAACCTAATATATCGCAACTACAACCTAGTGGCCACCAGTTGAGCCAAACTACGCGCCCTAAAGATAAGTCCTACTAAGTTATTTAACGAGTTCTATATTAAGTTCTAGGAATATACTAGAGTTCTCTTTTAAGACAACGCTGAAGACTAGAAAAATCTCCTTAAAAAGGTTACCTATCACCTTAGTTACGCTGCCGCTAGTTACAATTATAATAACGTGCATAGTATAGTGGCAGCCCTATAGAAGATTAAACGACGGCTAAATTAGATCTCTACTACTAACCCTCGCCTAAAGGCTTCTATATAGAAGCCCTCTAGGCCAACTATACCTATATATACTAGGTCACTAACGCCTACTATAAATACCGGAGCTAATATTAACCTCTCTATACCAACCTTCCTACGTAAGCTCCTAGACGGAGAGCGCGAGCTACTTTAGAAGCTAGGGCGCTGCTATAGATGCCATTAAGAAGGCTATTATTGCGAGAACCTAAACTGCCTAATAGCTAGGTTTGGTAATCGCCGCCTAATACCTAACTTTATACCTTGAATACCGAACACCTCGCTATATACCGCCACCATACAAGACAAAGACGCAGCAATAGCAGTAGAGTTAGATACAGAAGCGGAAAACGCCAAGTCCCAGCCCTAAGTTACGGGTTAGGACGCCCTAATAATAGAGGGATCTATATATCGGCCTACTTAATAGATAACTTAGTAAAGATAAACAGACGGAAATAGATAGTTTTACCTATAATAGGAACTACTGCTAAAAAGCAATATAAAAGCCATTCTATAATTAATTGCAGAGCTACTAATAAATTTATAAATACCTAATTTATGCGTACTTATAACCTACCTACCTTACCCCTTACTAAAGCCCGCGCCCTACGACTCGCTGACGGTAATTATACCGCATAGAAGATTATCTATATGGCATAACTCTACCTAGATATAAATGGGCACCAGGAAGAGCTCTAGGCCTATATTATACTACTTGCTAACTACCCTATTATCCTTAGAATAAACTAGCTTGAATAATACAACCCCGCCATTAACTGGAAAAAGAGAGAAGTAACCTTTAACTCTAAATACTGCAGAGAGACTTGCCTAGGGCATGGCCTAGCCGCCTCTATTTACTCCCTAGGATATTAACCTAAGGAACCCCTTATTACCCCACCTATAACTAACTGCTACTATGTAAGTGCTGCGGCCTTCTACTATATAGCATATAAGAAAGGCTAGACTGTTGCTATAGCTTCCTAATTATAACTATATAAGCTTAATAAAGAACAGGACCACGTCCTCTATAGTAATAGAATAGACATAGTTAACCTCCTAGAAGACAACGCCCCTGCGGAACTCTATGGACTTTTACCTTTAGACTTTAAGAAGTTTATAAACCTTAAAAAAGGACTTACTAATAAGGAACTCCGCAAGCTCCTCCCTAAGAGGTACTACGACTTTATTAATATATGCTTATAAAAGGGCGTAGATATACTCCCCCTACATTAACCTAATAACTATGCCATTAATATTAAACAAGGGAAAATGCTACCTTATAAGAGACCCTACCTAATATTAAAAGATAAACTCCTAGTTGTAAAAAAGCATATCAACAAGTATCTTAATAAAGGGTTTATTCGTTCTAGTATATTACCAGTAGCTGCCCCCATCCTTCTCACTAAGAAGCTAGGGGGAGGTATCCAATTCTACGTTAACTATAAAGGACTTAATACTATTACAATTAAGAACTAATACCTAGTACCACTTATACGCAAGACCCTTAAGCGGCTTAATTAAGCCAAAATCTATACTAAACTTAATATTATTACCGCCTTTAACTATCTCTAAATACGGAAAGGTAACAAATGGAAAACCGTATTTATATTGCGCTTTAGCCAATTTAAATATACCATTATGCCCTTTAGCGTATGCAACGGCCTAGGCGCCTTCCAAAGCTATATTAATAACGCCTTACGGGACTACCTTAATGACTTCTGCTCTACGTACCTAGACAATATACTTATTTATAGTGATAACCCTTCTAAGCATACTAAGCACGTTTAAAAGGTCCTATAGCGCCTTAGGGAAGTAGGACTTTATATTAATTTAAAGAAGTACAAATTCTTAGTTACAGAAGTAAAATACCTTAAACTAATTATCACTACTAAGGGTGTCTATATAGACCCTAAGAAGGTATGTATAATTGCTAAATAGCAAGCCCCTAACTGCATTAAGGACGTATAAGCCTTCCTTAATTTCGCCAACTTCTATTAGAAATTTATATATAACTTCTTAGGCATAGTAGCACCACTTATAGCAATAATGCAAACGAAGGGCCTTTCTACAAAAGGAAGAAAAACGTACCTACGCTTTACTTAGACGCCTAAATATAAGAAAGCGTTCTAAGACCTTAAAAATGCCTTTACTAAAGCACCTATCCTAGCTTACTTTACACTAGGATAACAACTCTATCTTAAAACTAACTCCTTAGACCATATTAACGCAGGCATCCTTTCCTAGATAGGTAATAACGGCCTCCTCTACCTAGTTACATTCTACTCGTCTAAGCTTATACTATAAGAGTGTAACTATAAGATTTATAATAAGGAACTCCTTGCGATTATACAAGCATTTAAAGAATTCCGACCGGAACTCTCCTTAGCAGAACCTAACCAGCCAACTAAAGTCCTTACAGATTATTATAACCTTAAGTACTTTATAACTATAAAGCAGCTAAACTAATACTAAGTATATTAGAACAAGTTCCTCTCTGGTTTTAACTTTAAAATCGCATATAGACTAGAAGTATAAGGCACTAAGCCTAATAGCCTAATACGCTACTTGCAAGACCTTCCTTAGTTAGAAGATAACCCCTATAATTAGTTCCAACAATAGACAATCCTAAAAGCACGGAACTTAGCCCTAGGTATGCTACCTATAATAGAGCCAACTACACCTTAGCTTTATACCATAGAACTAGAATTACCTCCTAAAATCAATAAGCTTATTACCGCAGCATATAACACCTCTATTAACCCACTACTATATTAACTTATTACCGCAAAGACCGCCAGCACCTATATACTGCCTATGAACCTCCGAAGCTTAGGCTAGATTGATATAGCAGCCTTAAAAGTAAAAGAGAATAGGCTCTACTATAGAGGCCGCCTATTTATCCCTAACTTAGAAAACCTATAACGGCAACTAATCCAAATGGCCTATAACCTCCGGTTAAGCGGCTACCTAGGAAAAGAAGGGACCTATAAGCTCCTTAGCCAATACTACTTCTGGCCTAAGATAACAGACTTAGTTAAACGCTTTATAGGTACCTACTACAGTTATAAGCGCGCTAAGGCCTTTAATATAAAGTACCAAGGACTACTACACCCTCTACCAGTACCTATACGACGATGGGTAGATATCGCTATAGATTTTATTATTAACCTACCACCCTATAAACGACACGGCCGTACCTATAAGAATATCCTTATAATAATATGCCGACTTATAAAAGAGCGCCACTACGTCCCTACTAAAGGCGTAGCTATTAGCGACGTTACTAACGCCTTCCTCTATAAAGTCTACTAATTATATAGGCTACCTAACTTAATTACGTCCGACTAAGGCATACAGTTTAACTCTAATATATAGAGACGAATCTGCCAACGTCTTAGCACCTCTATTAAGATATCTATATCCTTCCACCACAAAACTGCCGGGTAACCGGAAAAAGCTAATACTAGCATAAAAGTGTACCTACAATAAGTAGTTGCCTATAGTTAGGATAACTAGGTAGATTACCCTCTACTAGGTAAATTCGCAGCAAATAACCATGTCTTAACCACTACAGGACTTACCCCGTTCTTTACAAATAAGGGTTATCACCCCTAATCCGGCATAGAGCCACCAGAACCTATTAATAAGAAACTACTATATAGAAAACGCCTTAAGATGCTACTTACCAACTAATATATAGACCGCATAAAAAATCTACTTAACTACTGCAAGGGAGAAATAGCCTGGGCTTAAGCAAAGCAGGCCTACTTCGCCGATTGTTATAGAGCGCCACCACCGGAGATACATATTAACGACTAGGTATGGCTAGATGCACATAATATCTCTATATAGAGGCCTATAAAGTCACTTAATTATAAGAATCTCGGCCCCTATTAAATTAAACGAGTTATTGATAGGGGAGCCGCATATAAGCTAGAGCTCCCGCCTACCCTAGCTACCCACGGGATATGGCCTATATTTTACCTATAGCTATTACACCTTTACCAGCCTAACCCCTTACCAGGACAGACACAGCCTAAACCTCTACCAGTACTAATCCAAGATAAGAACAAAGACGAGAACCATAAGAAGTGGACTATTAAACAAATTATCGACTCTAAATACCGTGGCAAAGGCAGGAGACGGCGGCTCTACTATAGAGCTATCTACATAGGATTTAATATAGACCAGCCAGAATAGTAACTATGGGAAGACTTTAAAAATGTAAAGGATCTAATTAGCGATTTTTACCACGCAAACCTATAGAAACCGGGCCTAAGCAGAGACTTCGTGCCTAATCCTCTATAGGAGCCCTTATAGAGTTAAACCGTACATTGCTATATAAGGGCAAATTGCCGTTAGATTGCCGCAGGTTGCGATTACGTGACCGGAAAATCGTTAAGATGTCCAGGAACTTTAACCGGCGGTTGAAGTTGTCTAATTGGTTAAATTCTTAGGTGCTAAGTCTTATTACGTAACGTTGTTGCAAGCCTTTAGCAATATTTCCTTTTCTTCTCTATACCTTACTATATGTATATAGTAACCACAGCGTCGCCGGAGCTCCGCCTCTATAGGAGGGGGGGTAGTGTCACGGAACCATACCGCAGGGGCCTCTATAGGAGAGCCCTATGCTCTCGCGTATACCTCGCGTACAGCTTACGTCAGCTACGCGTAGGTATATCACCTCCTTACGCCCTCGACCCTTACGATCAATTGCGCAACGTCTTGTAGACTCCTCGAATACATACGTTCAGCTGCCACTGTTCCGCGCCCCGTGACATTCTATTAGGATAATTGCGTCCTAGACTTTAGCCTTAAGTCCCTATTTATACTGTGCTATAAGCGCCCTATTATTCCACTTAACCTATATAGCTAGTGTTTAAAACTGTGTTATATATTTAATTGCTAAAGTGCGTTATACTAAGTTCTGAAGTTTTTGTTCTGCTGTTGTAGTTACTTTAAGGTCTCTAAATATTTACATTAACCATTCTACAAATCCGTTCCAACTTGTAAATATATACCATACATCTAGGTTAGTAGTTGTTATACCATTTACTTATATCTCTGTAAGGTAAGGCTTAAACCACTCTAAAGCTCTTCCTATTAAAAATAGTCCTGCGTACGCTACCTAATCCGTAGGTGTTGCTAACTTCGCTCCTTCTTATATAACCTTAAAATATATCTATGTAAGAAACCCTTTAAGCTTTAACTTCTCCCCTAAGAACTGTTTGATTAAAGGTAACTTAACCTTTACTACTCTAATTCCATTAATGCGTTCTTTAAGTATTCTACTATTATTTTATAAGCAATTAACCATTTCCTATAACTGACCTTATATAACTACTTAAGAATCTGTGTCCGCTATACTAGTATCTCCTGACCCTAAGGTCGTGGCTGCCGTTAATATTATTATAACTAGTGCTTTAAGTGGTATGTTGTTTGACCTTGTTTAATACTATAACCTAGGTAGTGAATATGTAATGGAATCTTATAGTAGGAACTACAGTAGGCCCTATTATTGGGCTGGGTATATAGGTAAGAACAGTTTTAACAATATAATAATAACTAGTAGAGTAGTTGCCTAATAGATTAACTCTAATTGTATTCTGAGATTTACTACAAAGAGAGAACTATCTGGGTAGGGACTATGGTCCATTAAATATATAACCATACGCCTAAGAAATCCCTTTGCTCTGTAAGGTATGTGTGCTCTGTCTACTCTGTTACAGATTATATAGATTACACAGATTATATAGATCACATTATGTGACCTTGGCTACCATTCCTCGTTATATGGTTCCACCAGATCTATCTTGGATCGTGCCTATATTAACCAACTAGCTTCCTCCGACTCTTCTCCAAGTAGTCGTAATATTGTACTTAAGCTGTCTGTAATATAACTAACATCACTATAACCTACTTAAGTAGTTGTTATTAGTGAGTCACCCTATGTGACCAACAGTAATATTATACTATAGATTTTATTACGGATTTTCTGCTATCTAAAGATAAGCTAGGATAAATATATAATTTAGTCTTTGTACTTATTAATAAGTTTTTTAAGTATGTTTAATACCTTTCTATTAGTAAGACAATTAATATATAAGTACTTATAAACCTAATTAAGGACATTAGGAAAACGGGAGAGTAGTTAGGGCTAGCTAGGGGCTAGCCCGGGGCTAGCCTAGGGTCATTTTAACTAGACCCGCTGATCTACTTATATATACTTCTTTACGCTAGCCTAGGGCCACCTTAGCCACTTTAGCTACTTTAGCTACTTTATATCTAATAGCTATAATATTTATAATATTTCCTATAACGTTAACTGCAATATTTATAAAATAATTAAAATTTAAAATATTAAATTAATAGTTAAAAGGGTATATATAGTAGAAGGGGTAAGCATTACGCAAAGGCTCTAAAATCGTCAATTGGCTGGTCCAGGTAATCTGCCGCCTGTGTATTGATTTCCTAACTAGGCCTAGTGCCTACCTGCCTGCCTGCGTACCTATATGCCTACGTGCCTACGTGCCTGTATACCTACCTACGTACCTACCTACGTACCTACTAAAATACCTGCCTGCGTACCTGCCTACGTCCCTACCTACCTACCTGCCTACATACCTACCTATGTACCTGCCTGCGTACCTGCCTGCGTACCTGCCTACCTACCTACCTGCCTGCCTACCTGCCTGCCTACCTGCCTGCCTACCTGCCTGCCTACCTGCCTGCCTGCCTGCCTGCCTACCTGCCTGCCTGCCTGCCTGCCTGCCTGCCTGTGTTTGTTATAGGAGCTCTGCGTCTTTTTAGGGAGAATACCGCTTAGGCTTCGAGCGATTAAGAAGGGGGACACCTCACGCAGAGGCTCTAGGTCGTCAATTGGCGGTGTTCCTAATAATCTGCCGGTCGTGTACTAATTTACTAACTAGGCCTAGTGCCTGCCTGCCTCTGTGTCAGTATCTGATTCAATTTAGGGGAGGGGTTAGCCCAATGAGGCCTTGATCCGATTTAACTCGGTGACGGGCTGATATCGAGGCTCTAGTTCGATTCGATCGATCGATTGAATCGTTCGTGGTGTTCGCTGGCTGGTCGTTCAAATGGCTGTCGTCTCGGTCTACGGTCGTCTGGTTCTGGCGACGATCGTCTAGCTCTGGTGACGGTCGTCTGGTTCTGGCGACGGTCGTTTAGTTCTGGCGACAGTCATCTGGTTCTGGCGACAGTCCTCTGCTGGCTGCCGTTCCAGTGCCTCCTAAGTTAGGGAGGATGTAAGGAAAGGTAAAAAATAAGGTGGCTGCAAATTAATGAAATGGGTTGATTGATTGTCTGGGCCCCTAAGGGCTTTGAGCTACGAAGAGATTTTACAGTGCACGTGGCCTGTGCACGTGACCTGTACCTTATAGAGAATACAGATTATCTGACAGATGCAGAGCTTCGTGTAGAGCCTCCGTACGTAGAGCTTCGCGCAGAGCCTCGTGCAGAGCCTCTGTACGTAGAGCTTCGTGTAGAGCTTCGTGTAGAGCTTCGTGTAGAGCTTCGTGTAGAGCTTCGTGTAGAGCTTCGTGTAGAGCTTCGTGTAGAGCTTCGTGTAGAGCTTCGTGTAGAGCTTCGTGTAGAGC
>Ga0307507_10001363_pt1 | contig 54671 bp, 14 predicted proteins | sample 7_EM_MG_FD_207223 | JGI IMG/M metagenome (GOLD analysis project Ga0307507, IMG submission 207223) | Populus trichocarpa ectomycorrhiza microbial communities from riparian zone in the Pacific Northwest, United States - 7_EM | ecosystem: Host-associated > Plants > Roots > Unclassified | place... | reverse complement strand
ATATACACATACACACACATATATATGCATATACATATACACATACACACACATATATATGCATATACATATACACATACACACACATATATATGCATATACATATACACATACACACACATATATATGCATATACATATACACATACACACACATATATAGACGCGCATTTATATGTGCCTCGCTATATTAATGACAATTAAAAACTATACTAAAGCAAATAAGAGTATAGTAGGGTGGCTAAACAGCCTACCAGTAAGTTTGCACAACCATATGCTACGCATATGCTAAGTATATACAGGTATTCCAGAGCGTACCTAACATTAAACACAAAGACGATAGTTCTTAAGATGGTATAATTAATAGAGAGAGTATTAAAGATGAGGAAGCTGAGGAGGGTAAGGGTTAAGATAGTATATAACAGCGGCTTCCATTTTATATGGGTCTCTCTAAGGTAAGACTATGTACGACTCTATGCATAGGCTATGTATATGCTTAGAATAGCCAGAGCACACTCTAAGATTATAGAGCACTTGTTAGCTCTAACGGCAAGCATTAAGTTATTGTCTAAGAGGTAATAGACCATATTATAGTACCAGAATATCTAGCGACTAGAAAAGAAGGAATTGCACACTTTATCTATAAAGTAACACCTTTACTGTCTATAGAAGCAGATAAAGAAACAGTACGCGATGTTATTAAGCAGTATATATTAAAGGTAAGTAACGCACATGCTAGGCATATGCTGTATTTATACCTCTAGTAGATTCAATTCTTATTCCATTAAACTGGTAACCCTAAGATTACATAACTATAACTCCTTGGAGAAACTGATAATTAGAAGAGTAGAAAAGTATTTTATTAAGCGTTTAAATGCAGCGGCATTAGATACTGCGAGTACGCCTATAAGGATATGCTCTGTATGTGCTCAGTATATAATTAGGTTAAGCTTGAATTAATTAACAACCTTTAAAAGCGTAGTAGTTATCCATACTAGGCAGTAGAGATTAGTAAAAAGCTTAAGCAAAGCATAGAGAAGTAAGCATTGTCTATGTATATTAGGCATATGCTTATAATATACAGCTACTACTATAGCATTTTACAATTATGGCGGCAGTGTATCCACCCTAGTATATAAGAACGTGTATGTGGTAAAAGTAGACTAATGATGTTTTTTCAGCATAGAGTACGTATATGGCCAGCGTATGCGCGATATATGCTTATTATATATAGGTAGAGTTTATTGGTTATTCTAGCAGTAGTAATGCTGAACCATAGTATACTACCTAGTCTTTATTACCGATGACTGCCCAGGTAGATATTTAATACCTTTATCTACTTGTTAAATATAGAGTTTAGGAAATTAAATAAGAATATACCTATATTAGGCACGCAATATTAAAGCGAAAATATTATAGTATGTAATGTATATATTATACATACGCTATGTATACGCTAAGCATATATAGGGTTCGATCACCCGCAAGGCCAAGGTAAGGTAGTAGGCCGCGCATACGGTATATAGTTAGATTGTTATATTCCTGTTAATATGGTATAATATCCTTATATTTACCTTATTACTTGGAATTCTTATATATATTATCCACTGTACCTAATAAAGCTACCAATCAACCTTGCTAATAATGTAGTTGAAGTAATAAGGCAGGTGGAAGTCCTAAGCCTTACTATACGTATGCCCCGTATATCTATAGTATATGCAAATAAAACTACTTACCATTATATAGGTTAATTTATCCTATTACCGCAGTACTATATTTTATATCGGAAGTATAAGGCGTAGACACTATGTGCAGTGCATAGTAGTTTTAATATTAAGGATCGAATTACCGCTCTAATTAGAAAGGAAAGGATGCTATAATTCCCAGAGGGAACGGTATATACAGGTAAGTATAGGTTAGACATACGCTAAGCATATACAGAGCCTAAGTAGAGTAGGTGTACTACGCAAGTTCTTTATTAATCAACATAAAGAGAACACTAAGCAATGGATTTGGGTAATTTATAACTTCAATAATAAGCATTTCCTTATTATATACTATATATACGCACAAGCTAAGGCATTCTAACATATAATATGTATTAAAATGGACCTATTATTTAAAATGGTTTAAGGCAAAACAAATCTATTCTTAATTGCAGGATAGGACGAGAATTCTAAACGTATGCATGTCCTATGCTACGCATATGCTATATATACGCTAATATTAATAATAGGAATTAAGGTGTGGGTATACGCCTTTTTTAACCTAGAAATATGTGCTACATATATAAAGACGTTTGAGCTAGTGTTTAAGGTTTTAGGTAATACTACTCAATCACCTATATAATTTGTATATATTCACGGAACCGGACTTTGCATAGCTACTGTTAATATGTGTAAGAAACAAGCTAGCGGTAAGTATATATTTTATATATACTTTGCATACGCCTAGCATATGCTTATAATATATAGGCTTTAGGGACTACCTATATACACTTAACCTATCCCGTGAATGGGATAAACACCTTTAGTATATACTTATATTCTGCCTAGTATACATTAAACGGAACTTTATAAAGCGCTTTCCAACTTATAAAGCAAGATATATTATAGAGCAGATATAGGAAGCAGAGACAAAGCAGAAACTAATTGCGTGTATATAAAGTATATATACACTACATCCGGAGCTTACATCTTGGATAAATAATAAGAAGAAAACATGGATACTAGCTAGGCTTATAAAGGAAAAGTTAAAGATCCCTTATAAGTAGTAGGTATATACACAGAAGCATACTAGAATTGGTAAAAGTAGTTACTTTTAAGATAATAACTTTACCGGTTAAAAATTATGCGTGCTTACTATAGTACTATGGTAAATATATACACTCTGTATATGCACCGTATATTCTAATATTTTAGTAAAGGCTTAAACTCTATATATAAGAAATGTTTAATATATAAGAGCTATATAAAGAGGCGGGAATAGATAATATATGGAAAAATTATTATGACTTAAAGCGGATAGTAGTACAGCTACGGAAACAATATATATATATACGCTGTAAATATAAAGTATATACTAAGCTTAGGTAGCGCAGAAACAGCAAAAAGCAGCTAAGTAGCGAGCTGGAAATCCTAGGCTAAATCTTCCCTAGAATCCTTAAAACCCATTTAACACCCCTAAACCCACTATATTTAGTAAATAGAATATATCGCAGATAAGTATAATAGATAATAATATTATATTAGTATTGGATACGTCGCGCGTATCCACCATATATATAGTGTAGATGCTACTATTACTATTTTAAAGTTAAACACCCCAGACCATGGGCAAGAGGCATAGGTCTTACCTATCTATAGAGGAGCTAGAAAAGGAGGCATATATGCTATATATAAAAAATATAGAGCGACAAATTAACAAATTAAAACAGGCTAAAGATGTATATAATAAAGCAAAGGAACTAGTAGAGCTTAAGAAGTGGGCGTAGGAGCATAGTATTAGCATATAGGTGTATATGCAAGGTATATGCATAGCAAATGTCACGTAGAGTTCTATTACCATAAATAAAGAATTGATTAATATAGGCCTATTAGCCCGCGCCCTATATTAGGTATATGCCTAGCCTATCCGCTAAATAAACTCCACTAAAACTCTAACTATATATACTGCACACTGCGCATGTAGTGTGCAGGCCTAGTATATGCTAGGACTTAAAGTACAAGACTAGCTTCCCTTATAATGCAGGAGAGGCAAGATAACTAGCGGGTCCCACCTATAGCTTATATAAAGCATAAGCATAATATACACAATAGACAGAACTAAACTTACTAGAGCTCTTACCACCACTATAATAACGGCTGGTTGGTTTTCTAGCCCCTGCTGCTAAACATTAGTAGTGTATATATAGGGTATATGCAAGGAAAACTTGCCCTTTTAACGGCGGGTGGATGGTAAGAGAGACTCCTCGCGGTCGCCTAGGGGGGTCAGGCCACGCTACGCACATAGTTAGCATATGCCGAATACATGCAGGTAAAATACTAACCTTGCGCTTTAAGCTGGTAGACGGAGTGGATGGGCTAACGCGCTGTTTCTCTTATATTAGCATACGCCTAGTATAAGCATGTGTTGATCTATGGTTAGTAGAAGACATTAGGGATTTACATATACATAGTATATGCATATATGAGCTAGCAATATAACCAAGTAGTAGTGTTGGTGATACATGTATAGGGCCTATATAAAGTTGGACTTTACTAGTATCCTAAATATAGAGACGAGCGTTTGTTTCCAAATCGGGCAGTAGTCCTAGTAGTGGCCGTAATTGTCCCTTGTATATGCTACCCTTAGGCCTACAAGTACTATAGGGTCTAAAATTAAACTTAGGGGGAATAAGTATATAGATACATAGATAGATAGACATATTGGGGTATAGTGCGCATATGCAGAAGCAACACTAGTACTCTTACCTTGCAATGGAATTGCCTACTAAATTGGGCGGTAAACCCCTAGTCTTGGGCACTATATCTAATTAGTTTAGGCTAGGTATATACTAGGTATAGAGTAAGCATACGCGATTATAGTATAGGCGTCTATATACTCCGCAATCCTTAACCCCAAAGGGCCACGGCTATATTTAGTGTTAGTACTGCATATGTATTGCATGTGTATAATCTACCTAGGCTTATATAGGTACCTAGCATCCCGCTAGCCACTAAAGAGAACAAAACACTTTAGGGCGCTATATTGCATTAGCGTTGCATATGCATAGCATATACTAGGTATATACTTCTCTCCTATAATTAGCTCCACAGCCAATATATTAGTAGTAGGAGGGTTGGTTACTATATATAGTAAGCGTATACCTTAGCTGCTATTATACGGTAATACATACAGGCACTGCTGTGCTCGTTACGGACATGGCGGCGGTACTGCAACTATATTAGTGGATGGAGTAGATGCTATACATATGCGGAATATACGCTTGGCTAGGCGGTAAAGACCTAGCCGTATATCTACGTGCCATTTACTGCAATGTCGCAGCTATGTTTGTTGTTAGCATATGCTATATAGAAGGTATGGATATGCGACCTACACTATGGAGTTAATAGCAGATAATATAGATGCGGGATTAGGTGGGTCTAGTTTACGCTTAGTATATATATACTCTTTATATTAAGCTCTTCTAGCACCTACTTGTGTTGTTTTATACCGTTACAGCTGGGGCTGCTTTAGGTTAGCATATGCTATGGATATACAGCGCTTGGTTTACTTACGCCTTCTACCTACTACTGCTGCTGCGGCGCGTACTTTGTCTATTATGAGCATATGCCTTATATATGCGTTCTCTATAACTAACCTAGTGTCACCCAGTTGGGGTTAGGGTTAGGGATTAGGCCTGTATACTTCTATTAGTATATGCTTCTTATGGGCATATACAAAGCATATACTTACTATAGTGGTAGCTAAAGGTGCTGGGGTTGTTCGCGCTAGCCACCTGCGGATTGTTGAAATCTATGATTAAGAGGGTGCTTATAGTGAGCATAAGTAGGGCGTATGCGAGAGTAAAGTTTGGTGGTTAAAATTAACTAGCACTATGTCAGCATATATAACGCTTATGTATAGGTTATACAGGATATACCCGTGGTGTGTACTATAGTGGTGTTATAGAGAAGTTATAGTGCGACCGCTATTGTAGATATACAACGCGTATGTATAGGCTATGTTTTGATGACTTAGCTCACGTATTTTATACTGCAGCTAGTAGGATGTATATGCCCTACATATGCATATTAAGTGTTATATTATATTTGTTATTTATTAAATACTTCAAATTCTATATATTAAAATTTTTGGGTATATGCGCTGTATATGCACAAACTTAGCGGGGTGAGTGGGGCTAAAAGTTAAGCAGGGTTAGAAGTTAAGCAAGGTCATAAAGTTAAACTTAAAGTTCTGACCCTGTTGAACTTTGTGACCTCGCTAAGCTTTTCCATAACCTTGCCGAGCTGCGACCCCTTAAGGGATATATACACGGCGCGAGGATATTAAGGAACTTTAGCCGCCAGTTAAAGTTGTTTAAATAGTTAGATTTGCCTTACCAAGTGTTACAGTGCCATTGTGCAAGTAAGCTAAATAACTACGTTATAGTATAAAGAGGAGAAGAGGCAAAAGGGGTATTATATACAAGCAGTAGGGCCAGCCGCTAAGGCGCTAGTAGTGGGCTAGTCAATAGTAGGAAATAGTACGAGACAGTATAAAACAGTATATAAGAGGTTAGTGCCGTAACAGTACTCCCCTCCCCTAGGAGGTTTAGTCCCTAAACTAAACAAGTAACTCTAGAACAGAATATTGCGGTACTAGCAAACTGCGGTTACATAACCAGTGGCTATAGTGTTAGTGAAAAACAGTAGACTTGGTGCGTAAAGATGTTAGTTTTACTTACCGCTTTTAGCTAAGCTAATAGCAATTTTCTATCCTGGGGATGGAAAATCCTAATTAGTTAGCTTAACAAATAGGTTAGTAGAACTCCATACTGCCGCCTAAATTAACTAGGCGCGGCACTCTTAGCAAGAATTTAACCAATTAGATAACTTTAACCGGCGGTCAAAGTTCTATAAGATCTTAACTTTTCTAAATTACTGTGGTCGTCGCCCATGGCCTTAATATAGTAAGTCTCTCTTACCTTATACCTAGTCTAGGGATCTAGGCTTCTTAGGGTATTGTTTATAGAACTTTAGTAGTACGTGCTTGCACCCTTTTAGAGACTTCTTAGGTTCCCAGGTTTTTTGGTTATAATACTTCTATTTAATATAGTATATTAAGCCGTGCTTGTCCCTTTGTTTATTATATATATTAAGAATTTTTTTAAATTCCTATTTATCCATAATATTGCCGTTATTATCTCTTTCGGCTATTCTACCTGCGGTATTATAACATTCCTCTTTATTAATGCGTGCTTAGCTAGGGATCTCCTTAGGGAACTAGAGACGGACCTTTAACATATAGAAAGACTTATTAACGCAAATGTGGTCTAGAAAGTCTACTATAACTACCCCTCTATAAGCAGCTAAGACGGGCCAGGGTCTATCCCAGTTATTATCCCACTTCCTCTTAGGCCGGTTAGTCTTTATATTTTTAAAACTAACTATAACCATATTATCCTTTTTAAATATTATACCTTTGTCCTATTTTATATTAGTATTATCTTTATAGCGTTACTAGGAAATATAAGCTAGAGCTTTAAGCTAAGTTAGGATACGCTTAAAGCGGTTGGCAATAGCATTAGCTTATAGGTACTCTTTCTTTATATATATAGCTAGGGCTAATAGCTAGGGGCCCGCTGGTTCGATGCCCAAATATAGGTTATAGCCGTAGTTAGCAAAGAACAGTGAGATTCCTATAGTCTTGTTAACTTAGTTGTTTATAGCAAACTTAGTAAAGGGGAGCCAATCTACCTAGTTATCTTAGGTGAAGCTTATAAAAGCGCATAGGTACTTATTTATTGCTGCGTTAATAATTTTGGTCTAACTATCTATTTTAGGATACTATATAGAACTAAGGTTTAGGGTTACCTTTAGGCATTAGTTTAGGCAACGCTAGAAGTTAGAGATAAATAAAGACCCTCTATTAGAAATAATAGTACTTAGGGCGCTATATAACTTATAGACAGTATAGGTAAATGCTTTAATAAGCTCCTTAGTATTTAGGCTGGTAACAGGAATAAAGTATCTTATATTTATTAGGCGGTTAACAACAACAAAGATATGTTTATATATTTTGCCGTTGCAAAGGCACTTAGGTAGGTCAACGACGTGGTTAATGGAGATATCAGTCTATGGGCGGACTGGTAGTTCCAGTAGTTTTAGGAAACTAGGCGGTGCTAAATTTGGGGTCTTTATGCAGAAGTAGAGAGCGCAGTCTTTTATAAAGGTAGCTATAAACTATTAAATACCTGGCCACTAATAGGGTTGACTAAGGAGGTCTAGGGTCTTGACGTAACCTAAGTAGCCTATAGGACCTAAACTGTGCGTACGGTATATAACTTCTAGTTAGAGTTCGGGTAAATCAGGGATGAATACTCGGTTTCTATAGTAGATTAGGCCGTTAATAATTAAGCATTTAGATTTATTACAGTAGAGCAACTTCCTAATCTGCTTAGGCCAGCGGCGTACCTTATGGCCTTCCTGTTCTTATAGCGCGGCCAATATATCTCTGGCTAGTTTATTCTCCTTATAGGTATTCTTAATAAGTTCCTTAAGGGTTTTTCTCTTAGGCTTTGGGTTTATTACTACAATAAAGTCTTTAATAATCTAGTCTTGGGATTTGCTTAATAGCTCGTCTAGAATAGTAGGGTTGACTTTTTTTAGTAATAAAACAATGCGGTCTTGGTGTCGTAGACATTTATTACTAGTATTAGTAGGTACTACGCCTAGGAGGCGGCTAAGAGCGTCTAGGATTGTAGCTTTTATACTAGGCCTATAGGTGATAATAAAATTAAACTAGGAAAGGAACTTAGCCTAATAGACTTAACGCTAGTTTAGTTGTTTTATTATTATAAAGGTCTAGAGGTTCTTATAGTCTATAATAATCTTAAACAGTTGCTTAGTTCCTTGTAGTTTAGGGCACTATTCTTCTAGTACTTTTATAATTGCTAGGAGTTCCTTATTATATATTTTATAGTTATATTTAGGGGCAGAGTGCTTAGCAGAGAAAAATGCGACTGGCTTAAGTTTGCCATCTTTACTAGCTTAGTAAAGCACTCCTCCTAAAGCCTAGTTTAAGGCGTCTGTCTCTACTATAGTCTTCTTTATATAGTTATAGTATACTAAGACCGGTGCTATGGTAAACGCTATTTTTAGGGTCTAGAGCGCCTGTGCTTGATCTAGGCCCTATAACTAGCTAGTACTTTTCTTTAGTAGCCTAGTTATAGGCTTAACTACCTTAGAGTAACCTTAGATAAATTATTAATAGAAGTTCACGAAGCTAAGAAATTACTATAGTTTCTTAACTAATGTTGGGTCTTTCTATTCTTATAAGGTCTGCACCTTCTTAGGGTCTATAGTTATGCTATTAGTTAAGATAATTAAGCTAAGGTATTTTGTTTTAGTAGTATAGAACTTAGACTTATTAATATTAATCTAGAATCCAGTGTTACCAAGTCTCTAGGTAATTTCGTTTATATATTTTATATACTTGGCGCGTATTTTAGAGAAGATAAGAATATTATTAAGATACGCAGTGCAGTAGTTGTTAAGGGCGTTATATAAGATATAGTTAATATAGTTTTGGAACATAGCAGGCGCGTTATAAAGACTAAATAGTATAACTAATATTTTATAGAGTCTAAACCGGGTAATAAATGCTGTAAGCCACTTATAGCCTTCCGTAATCCGGATCCGGTTAAACGCAGCAATTATATTAAGTTTAGTGAAGTACTTAGCGCTATAGAGTGCGTTAAGTGTCTTATAGACCAGTGGCAGTAGGTACTAATTCTTAATAGTAACTGTGTTTAGGCCTTCGTAGTTATAGCAGATTTATATACTACCACTAGGTTTTACAGCAAGGAGGAGTAGTACGGCAGCTAGTGAGATTAATTTGCGGATAAAGCCCTTATCTAGCATCTTGTTAATCCACTTCTTTACACAACTAAGTTTGGTAGGTAAAAGTGGTCTATTCTTATAATATAGGGCCTACTTTCCAGGCATAATTTTAATTTTATAGTCCTATAGTTGGTAAGGGGGTAGCTTATCTACATTCTTAGGGAGGAAGTGTTTAATATATTCGCGAAACTCCTTTAATAAGCGTTATAAAATATCTTCACGGGTTAATCCTGGTTTACCTTTTAAGAATTTTTTAATATTAGTATTAACTATCTTCTAGCGTAGAGACTTGGACTTAGTTCTTAGATTTGTCCTAAGGAAGTTATAGAAATAAGGGGGTAGCGCTTTATAGGCTTCCTGTTAGCGACTTGGTCAATTAAGGCACGAGCACAGTAAGAGGGTCGCGCAAGCCTGTACAATTGGATTGTTTATAAACGAGGATCCAAAGCTAAAGAAAGGAAATAAGAAGAACGGAAGCACCGCTTAAAGTTATATACAATCTTCTGGTTACGTAATGGCAACTTGCCATAACTTGCTGTTATGTAATGGCAGTTTACGGCAATCTAACGGCAATCTGCCAGTGCCGTAACATTACCCCCCCCTCCAAAAAAGCCTGCCTTTAGGCTTTGTATGTCTATATTACCCCCATAGGGCATTCTTATCTTTATGCTCTACTGGTAATTTGTTGTCTTTACTATACTAGCACTCCATCCACTTATCTAAGTACTTTGGCGGTCTAGGTTTATTAAGATAACGGCTATAGAACTCTTGTAACTTATAGGGGCTACCTATAAAATTCCATATAGGGTACTAGGTAGGGTCTAAATTATACCCTTTCTAACTTATATAGTACCTTAGTATTTCTTATACAAGTTTACAGGCTAATATTTCTTTAATTTCCTATTTATTGTTGCCATTAACTTAAATTAGTAGGGGTGGTTTATTCTTTTGTTCAGGTAATAGGTTATTTATAGCTTTCCGTAGCTTATCTAGCGAGAATTTAGGGTGGACCTTAATTAAATCTGGGAGCTTTACTTTATATAAGTTGCCTCTTTTCTTAAGAACTTTGTATAGTCCTACCATCTAATAGTCTAGCTTATGGCTAGGCTGCTCTATCTTCTAGTTCTTTATTATAACCTAGACCTTATTGCCTACAGTAAAGTTAGGCTTACGCCTATACTTATTTGCCTACTATACTATTAATTTCTAGGCCTTTTCTAAGTTTGTATAGGCTACTATCTAGGCCTCTTCTAAGCGCATAGTGTACTGCTAGGCTTCCTTATAAGATAGTTTTTCGCGTATAGTCTGGGGTCCCTCTAGTCTTTCCTAGTTAAAGCTTATATAGGGTAAGTATTCTATATAACGGAACCTTGTAGCAGTAACTACGGTGGGTCCTATTATTGGGCTGGGTATATAGGTAAGAACAATTCAACAACATAATAATAACTGGTGGAGTGGTTACCCAACAGATTAACTCTAATTATATTCTGAGATTCACTACAAAGAGAGAACTATCTGGGTAGGAACTGTGGTCCTTTAAATACACAACCATACGCCTAAGAAATCCCTTCGCTCTATAAGGTATATATAATCTATACGCTCTATATAGATTACACAAATCATACAGATTACACAGATTATACCACGTAACCTTAGTTACCATTCCTTATTATATAGTTCCACCAGATCTATCCTGGACCGTGCCTATATTAACTAACTAGCTTCCGCCAACTCTTCTCCAAGTAGTTATAACATTATACTTAAGCTGTTCATAACACCATCTCCCTTCTCTTTATCTTTGTTCTTAAAGATTTCTAACATCTCTAAGTCGTCCACTAGAGGTATAATGTCCATCTAATTAACTTAGTTAATATCCTTACTTATTATACCTAAAGCAATTTCTTCTTCTTCTACAGCTCGGCGGTCTTATACCGTTGCTGCAATACTGTCTCTTAGTAAGATAATGCCATCTCCGTGTTCTTGCTATGCGAAAGAGGGGTTGGTCTATATTATATTGGCGAGTCCTTTATCTTAGTAACCTTCCTCTTATTCGGAGTGCACTAAAGCAAACATTTAATCGTCTTACAATGTTCGTTCCGTTTCTAACGCTAAGTATGCGCGTCCTATAACTCTTAACAGTCTTTAAGTTCCCTAAGTAACTTGTTATAGGGTCTCGTGTTTAATCTACCGCTACAAAGCTTGATAATAAGCTGTCCGCCTCCCTCACGGAGCTTTAGCGCACTTGTGCTACTTATAAGGCGTACTTATCTGCCTCTGCCCATCTTCTTTATCTTAAGAAAGTGCGTAAGAAGGTTCGTTCTAAGGAGTGGAAACTTATTCAATAGGGCCTGTCTAAGCTTAGTAATAAATAAGTGGAACTTCCGGAAACAACTCCAAGTAATATAGTAGTTGCTCCTCTTAGGTCCCCCTTAGGTAACTCATCCTTCGGCGATCCTTTTTCTATACTCCCTAACCTACTTTTTTCTAATACTCCTATACCTTTCCTATAGTATTCTCTAGGTTACTTAGTAGTTCCTAGGTAGTCTTACTATAGCCTGTCCACTTTACTTTATACTATATTTTATTATCTACGTCCTTGTATCCAATAATCCTTAAAACTTACCATTTGTCTTCCTCCTATTCTCTATACATGTCTGCCTTATAGACTAGTAACTTAACATTCCTATATACTGGTTCTAGTATTACAACGTGCTGTATAGGGTAGATCTTTATTTTAGCTAGTAGGTTTAACCTAAACGTAACTAATAAAATCCTCTGCTTAATTTTAAAAGGTCCTAGTCTAATATAGTCCAAATTTTTACTTAGTTATTAACTCTTAAAGTTTTTATATAGTAGCTATACTTTATCTCCCTCCTTAAGATCTAGTTCCTTAGATCTCTTAGCATTATAGTACCTTTTCATTCTCTACTATACTAGCTATTTTAGTAAGGTTTACATAAAGATTCATTAACATCTCCATTCTTTGCTTGGCTATACTACTTATTTTCTTTACTTAATATGGCGATAACAATGTTTTTAGCTCATACCTATAATTTGCCTTAAATAGTAATGTTCCCATTTCTTCCTATAGTGTTGCATTATATGCAAACTATATAACTAGTAGTAATAATACCTAATTATTTTATGCGTGATTAATATAATGTCTTAGATACTGTTCTAGTGTCTAGTTTAGTTTTTCCATTTATCCGTCTATCTATGGATGATACGCTATTAACGTTACTGCGTAAACTCCTTATTCCGCTAGAAATACTTTCTAAAATGCTGCTATGAATCTTAGATCTCTGTCTAATATAATTTTGCTTAGTGCTCTATATCTTACAAACACTTCCTTAATATAGATTCTAGCGACATCTTCTGCCGATATCTCTTCTATATATGCTATAAAGTATCCCCACTTTATAAGCTTGTCTACTATTACTAAGATTATGTTATAATCTTGTCCACTAATAGGATCTTTTAACTTTAGTAACTTAACAATAAAGTCCCATAATATAACCTCCTATGGTCTTTCTGGTATTTTAATAGGTTGTAGCCCTCCGTATAGCTTATGCCTTATTAGTTTATTCCTTTAGCAATTTAGATATTCCTTTATAACTTGTCTTACTAGTCCCCGGATTCCTTAAACAATATACTCCTCTTAAAGTCTTAACACTAGTCCTGTAGCTCTACTATGTCCTTATATTATTCCCTTATAGAATTCCTTAATAAATTCTTCTGTAATAGACTTAGGCACATATATTACTTCTTTATTCTTGTATTGCTCTAAGTCTAGATCCTTGCCTTATACTTCTTAGATCTTCCTTACCCAATCACTCTTAGGTAATTCGTGCTCCTGGGTTACTGTTAGTTTAGGATAATTATACTAAATTAATCTGTCTGTGTCCCTTTGTAATAAAGCCCCTAATAGCTTTTCACTACTTTATAGCTCTGCCTTTCTGCTTAGAGCGTCCGCTTGTGCATTGTCTATACCCTTAGTATGCTAAATCTTAAAATGGTATTCTGTAAGCATTTCCGCCTATCTAACCTATCTTTAGTTAAGTTCCTTTATCGTTAAGAACCCTATAAGGTTCTTATGGTCCGTTTTAACCACAAACGGTTTCTCTATACCTTGTAAGAATGCTCTCTATTCCTTAAGTACTACCACTATGCCTAATAACTCCTTATTATATATATTGTAATTTAGTTCTGGTAGTGTTATCTTCTAACTATAGTATGCTACTAGGTGCTATACGTTCTGGTGCTTCTATAGTAAATATACTCCTAGTGTGAAATCTAATATATCTATTTCTATAACCGTCTCTAACTTGGGTTAGTAGATCTTAAGGATTGGTTCCTAGGTAAACAACTCCTTAAGTTCTTTAAACAACTTCTTTTATTTAGTGTTCTATACCTATAGTTCCTCTTTCTTTGTTAGCCTTATAAACGGCTTAATATTCTTTAACTACTGTGCTATAAACCTCCTATAGTAATTGCAAAACCCTAGAAATAATCTTAACTGCGTAACATTCTCTAGTTCTTGCTAATTTACTATAGCTTTAACTTTCTTTAGGTCTATACTGATTTTTCCTAATTTAATAACAAATCCTATAAAATCGGTCTTCCTTATAAAGAACTTGTATTTTTTAATTACTACTAGTATCTGTTTTTCTTATAGTCTCTTTAAGACCTATTTAATATATTCTCTATATTCTTCCTTGCTCTCTAAGTAGATAATAATATTGTTAAGGTATACTATAATAAACTTATTAAGGTATTCTCCTAATATACTATTAATTTGCTTTTAGAACGTTACTGGCACGTTTATAAGCCTAAACTGTATAACTAATAGCTTATATAGTTCTTCCTTTAACCTAAAAGCTGCCTTCTACTTATTATCTTCCTTAATTCTAATTTAATGGTATGCCTACCTTAGATCTACTTTTATAAAGATTTACGCATTACTAATCCTGTCTTAGATTTCGCTAATTAAGAGTAAAGGATACCTATCCTTCCTAGTAATACTATTTAACTATTAATAGTTAATGCACATCCTAAGTTTTCTATTTTTCTTTGGGATAAACAGTACTAGATATCCTGCTAATAACTGCGACGGTCTAATATATCCCTTATATAAGTTCTCCTGGACAAACTCTCTAAACGCCACTAACTCTATTTTAGTAAGCTTATACGTTAAAAAGAACCTTAGACTTATTTCTAGTTCCAACTCTATTTTATAGTCCCATACTATATACTCTAACAGCTTTTCACTCTCTAGTAACTATAACTTTTTACCATACTTATAGTATCTCTTTAGTACATAACTTAAGCTCTATTTAGTCTCTTTATACATTGCTCTAACTTAGTACTATACTATCTTAGTTTGCTGTTATATCTTACATTATTAAGTATCTCTAATATTAACCTAACCTATAACCCAATTAATCTTTAGATTATATTCCTGTAACTAAGGTATTTATAGTATTGCCTTATTCTATCCTAATAGTAGGATATTAAAAGACATCTTAACCTGTCTTCCTTTAATAGTTAACTAAATAGGTCCTGTTTTAAGGTTAATAATGCCCCCTCTATAGGCTATTTAATCTCCTAAAATTGTTATAAGTGGATATAGGTGCTCCTTTTATCTGTATAGTAACCCTATCCTTTCTACTGTTACTAGTGATATATGGTTCCTTATTACTCCATTGTCTATTAACACTTTAAACTACTAATCTTACTATTTAACTTATAAATTTAGGTATTATCCTTAAATTCCTTTAAGGGTCTAAGGCTCTACTACTAGTTCCCTCTAGTTTTGTAGGCCTCCTCTTTTCCTAACTATTAGCTACTAGATCCTGTTTATACTTAGTCTACTCTTAACCAATATTTAGTTCGTTTCTTTTCCTCTATATACTATAGATAAGTATTTTCTAGGCACTCCCACTACTGTCATCTATCTAGGTATTCTTCCGTAAGGAATCTTCCTAATTAAAGTGTTAAGTCCCCTTAGCTTTACACTTCTACTGGGTGCCATCCATGTATATACTTAGCGTCTTTAAACTACCTCTCCTTAGGTGCCTAATATATCCTTACTAGGTACTTCCAATATTTGTCTTTTAGTGCTCTATGCATGTTATATATGTTATCCATATAAGCTATCCACGATAGTGTATAATGCGCTAGGTGACTTAGGTTAACTCTTAGCTCGTCTTTACTTTTAAGTTTAAACCTCTATCTAGCTAACCTTACTGTTAGTCTTTCTTCTATAGGTACTAAGATTTATTACTTACTTTTCTAGTCCCTAGACCCTTCTTCTAGGTTCCTTAATATTATAATTAACGCTCCTTTAATATAACTTATGCGTTTTTCTGTAATAGGTTAGTCTTAGACAACTTTTTTTATCTAGCTATATATAGAAATCTGCCCATTTATTATTGTGTTATTGCCTATACTACTTTCCGTACAACTGGTTTAGTGTATATGGTTTATCTATAAGAAAGTATCTCGTTATTACTGCATTGTGACAGCCTTTAGTGTGTCTTTCTTTAAACCTAATTAGAATCCCTAGATCCTCTTCTTATTCCAGTTTATTTAGCTATTTTGCCCTTAGCGTGCCTATCTTAGGCCTATTAGTAATTCCTTATACGGGTGCTCTGTCCCTTATATAACCTAGCATGCTAGATCTCTTATCTAGTTTCTGCTCTTACTATATAATAATTCTTGCTCTAAACTTATCTATAGTTTCTTATACTCTGCGTCCTGCAGCTAGATCTTTAAAGTTATCTTACTTCTTTATCCTAGTATTAACTTTTTAATCTTTAAGCTAAATACTATATTTACTTAGGATTACGCGTTCTCCAAACTTATAGTTCTTAAACTTGCGTCCTATACTTATTTATTTGTCTTTAAACTAAGTTGCTGCCCTTTCCCATTGGTTTTTATCTATTATGGGTTCTTGGGTATATCTTATTATGTTTTATAAGTCTTAAGCCTATAGCCTTTTACCTTTATTAAGTAATAAGCTAGCACTAGCAGTTATCTACTCGCTTAGTCTTTTACTAACATTACTCCTTTTATCTTATAAAGCGATAGATGCCGTATCCAACAGTATTATAATATCCGTTACTAAACCTCGTTCTATAGTGGTTTTAGTCTCTACTTTTATTTTAACTTCTCTAAGGTCCGCATGCTCCTAGTAAGCTACTTTTATTGCCTTATTATTGTTAAATACTTCGCCTCTATTAAATTTATCGTCCTTAATGTCCAATCTATAAGCTAGTTTATTGGTTCCTCTAAACTTAGATAATAATAGCTCCTGCGGCCAATAGCTTGCGCCATACTTAGCGTCCTTATAAATTTAGCATGTATTATTATAATAAAATGTAAAACTGTTAATTAAACACTCTTTTATTCCTTACAGTGCACTATCATCCCTTTATATGTACGTGTTGTCCATTAATCTGGTTCCCTTTACCGCGTAATTACTCTAACTACCTCTGCAGTCTCTAGTAAAATAACCTTATTTTCCGCAATTTATATAAGCTCTATCTTTAAACCACTAACTTTGCTATAAAGTCCGCCTAAACATCTTCTGCTATTAAGATCCCTAGTTTAGCCTCTGCTCCTTAGTCCTGTAATTACTAGATCCTTAACCTCTAGGTTTTTATAGTTTCTTTATCCACCTCTTAGATTCTTTAGTACCACTTAGGTCTATTAGCTCTGCGTTATATTATAGTTTTCAACTCTATGTCTGTCGTTACATGCTCTACGCCTTATATGACTATAAAACTCTATCCTAACCTTTCTTAGCCTGTTCCCTTTAGTAGATCCTATTGTTAATCTTAATTACTTAATTAATTAATTCCCTTAGAGTGTCCGCATCTTCTATTAGAATAATTGCGTCCTGGACTTTAGCCTTAAGTCCCTATTTATACTATGCTATAAGCGCCTTATCATTCCATCTAACCTACGTGGCTAGTGTTTAAAACTGTGCTATGTACTTGATTGCTAAGGTTCGCTATACTATGTTCTATAGTTTCCGTTCTGCTATAGTAGATGCTTCTAGGTCTCTAAATATCTACGTTAACCTTTCCGTAAACCCGTTCTAACTTATAAACATATACTGTACATCCTAGTTAGTAGTCGTTATACCATTTACCTATATTTTAGTAAGGTAAGGTTTAAACTACTCTAGTGCCCTTCCTGTTAAGAATAGTCCTGCGTATACTACCTAATCTATAGACGTTGCTAGCTTCGCTCCCTCCTATACTACTTTAAAGTGTATCTACATAAGAAATCCCTTAAGCTTTAACTTCTCTCCTAAGAACCGTTCGATTAAAGGTAACTTAACCTTTACTACTCCAATTCCATTAATGCGTTCTTTAAGTATCCTATTATTGTCTAATAAGCGATTAACCATTTCTTGTAACTGACCTCTTATAATTAGCTATAAGTTAGTATCTGCTATACTGGTGTCTCCTCCTAAGCCTAAGGTCGTAGCTACCGTTAATGGCGTCGTAACTAGTGCTTTAGGTGGTATATTGTTCGACCTTATTTAATACCGTAACCTTAGTAGTGAATATGTAACGGAACCTTATAGTAGTAACTACAGTGGGTCCTGTTATTGGGCTGGGTATATAGGTAAGAATAATTTAACAATATAATAATAACTGATGGAGTAGTTGCCCAATAGATTAACTCTAATTATATTCTAAGATTTACTATAAAGAGAGAACTATCTAGGTAGGGACTGTGGTCCTTTAAATACACAACAATACGCCTAAGAAATCCCTTTGCTCCGTAAGGTACGTATAATCTATACGCTCCATATAGATCACACAGATCACACAGATCACATAGATTACACTACGTGACCTCAGTTACCATTCCTCGTCACATGGTTCCACTGGATCCATCCTAGACCGTGCCTATATTAACCAACTAGCTTCCGCCAGCTCTTCTCCAAGTAGTCGTAACATCCTATCTCTAGCTAAATAGGTGCAAACCCTATAGAGTTATAGGGTAGGGTTGCCTAGGCGTAGTTTATTATAGGTAGTAGTTTGCTCTAGTTATTCTAAAAGTAGTTAATAAAGGGCCGGAGTCTCTGGTCCAAGTATTAATTTATAATCTCTATCTAACTATCTGTCTAGGGGTAGTATACTATAGAGAGCTTTAGCCTAATGCCTAGGATTTAGGTAAACTTGTTCCAGAAAGCTAATATAAATTACAGCCTATAATTAGATATAATAGTATCTAATAGTCCGTAAATTTGGTAGACGTAATAGATATATAGTTAGGCCGCCTCTTTAGCATTAATATTCTTATAATAAGGAATTAAGAACGGGCGCTTACTAAAGCGGTTAACTATAACTATAGCCATATTATATCCGCTACAGTCTATAAGTAGCTTGTGGAAATCTATAAAAATATGCTGCTAGGGGCACTCTGGTATTAGGAGTGGTTTTAATAGTCCTAGGGTCTTATCTTATGGGATTATAGATCTATAGCAGCTGTCGCAGTTCTGTATATAACGGTTAATATCTATAACCATTCTGGGCTAGTAGTAGCGGTCGCTAATAATCCTACGGGTCTTATTTTTTCTAGGGTAGGCCGTAGAGACCTAGGCATGTGCTTTAGCAATAAGCTAAGTCTATAAGTTCTGTTTTTATGCTACTACTAGCCATTCCTAGTGCTTAAGTAATCCATTTTTAAGGGACCATGGGCTAGTAATGTCCTTTGCCCTTTTATGGTACTCCTATAGAGAAGGGGCTATACAATTTGCTTATAGTAGCTTATTAATAAGGTTAAGTTCCATAGTGTTAATAGGGCACATCTCGGCCTTTATGGGGTCTGTATTTAGTTCTGCCTATATTTAGAGGTCGAGGTGCTCTGGTTATAATAACATCTGGGTCTATAAGGAGATCTTTATAGCCATTTAGTTGTCTAGGTTCTGTCTATGCCTTATAAGGGCGTCTGTATAATTTATGGCGCCTGGCTAGTATATAATTAGAAAGTTAAACTAGGATAGGATGTCCGCCTAGCGTGCCTGTTGGGCCGTAAGGGCCTTTATTATTATAAAATATTCTAGGGTCTTATAATTAGAGACTACCTAGATAGGCTTAGGGGTCCCTTCTAGCTGTGTACGCTAGTGCTAAAAGCTAGAGATAATAGCCAGCATTTCTTTATTATGGATATAGTAGTTTAGCTTAGCATCTACTATAGTCTTTAAATAGTAAGCAATAGGGTGCCATTCTCCGTCCATCTACTTTTAAGAGTAAATGCTAGCTATAACACTATCTGAGGTATCAGTCTCTAGCATTAAGGGCCGTTCTAGGTTAAAGTAGGTGAGAAAGGGAGTAGAGACTAGTCGTTTCTTAAGCTTATTAAAGGCCTGCCTATATATAGTGTTAAAGTAAAAGGGCCAGTCCTTATAGGTAAGTAGGCTTAGGGGCCAGGCAATCATACTGTAGTTCTTAATAAAGTGTTAGCAGAAGTTATAGAATCCTAAAAATAACTATACCCCCTTTATGGTCCTTAGGGGTACCCATTAGTTAATTATAGCCATCTTTTCTAGGTCTGCCTTAATTCCGTCTATACTGATAATAAACCCTAGGTACTTTATATGCTTAACACTAAATTCTAATTTCCTAATATCGGCCTAGAGGCCGGCCTTGCGGAGCCATTATAGAACTTTGTAGACGTGCTCCTCGTATTCTAACTTATTTTTAGAGTAGATTATAATATTATCCAGGTAGGCCATATAGAAGTCATTAAGGTAGTTAAAGAGTATATTATTTATATATCGCTGGTACGTAGCTGGTCCGTTAGTTAGTCTAAAAGGAAGTACTTTGTATTTATATATTCTATAACAGGTCCAAAATATAGTAAGATCTTCTAATTTAGGGTCCATCCTAATCCGGTAAAAGGCCTAACAGATATTAAGCTTAGTAAAGATCTTAGCTCTACTTATTTGGGTTAAAGTCTTATTAAGTAATGGTAGTGGGTAGCGGTCCTTGCGGGTTATATTATTAAGTTTATAGTAGTCTATATAAAAATAAAGTCCTCTATTTGGCTTTTTGGCAAAGAGAATAGGCGAGTTAAAAGGGGCTTAACTGGGCTTAATAAAGCCCTTATTTAGGTTATTAATAAGGTACTACTTTATAGCCTATAACTTAGCAGTAGACTGCTAATAAAGGGGGCTATAGCCTAGTATGTTTTCCTTATCTAGCTTAATCTTAATCTTATAGTTATACGGTTGGTAAGGCGGGAGTATATTAGACGCTGCCTTGGAGAATATATCCTTGAATTTCTAGTGTTAATAGGGTAGTTTCTGTTCTACTAGCTCCTTGTCTATAAGCTTACTTTCCTATCTACTAAGCTCACTTTTCTTTTCCTTAATTGTTTAATTAATTTTATATAAGCTAGTAGTAAAGGCAATAGTATTAGGTTAAACCAAGTTCCGGTAGAATCCCACAGCGCTAATACAGCGGATATTAACTAGGGGAAGGTCCATAAGTTTCTTTTTAGGCTTTTATTAGGCCGTATTTTGCAGTATAGAGTTAGTAATCTTCCTTAGCTCACGTTCTATTTTCTATAAGTTGTCCTTCTAGTCTATACATTTAGTATGGCGTCTAATGCTCCTTACTATTCTTTGTGGCTATATAGGGCCTAAGTTCCTTACGGGGGGCTCCACTAGCTTTATACTAACTTTTTTAATCTTTAGTATAGGTAGTATAACATAGGTAGTCTAGGGGCGGCGTAGTATATAGATCCATTATAGGTTAAGCTGTACATCCTTTTTAAAAGCCTAGTCCCTACGCATAGCGTCGGCCTAGTAAATGGTATTTATCTATAGCCGAACAAGGTTCTCTATTATAATACTAATTTCTTTTATAAAGGAAGGTGTTAGGGGTATAGTTTTGGGCCAAATAAGCCGTCTGTTCCATATATTAAGCTATAAGCCTAAATAGGCTAGCTATTTTCTTCCTAAGATTATATTATGGCTTCTAAGGTCCGTAATAAGGAAGAGGATGTTATACTACCTTTGTCTATTAATATGGAGATAGATCTACAAAATGGTTGTAATAGGTGGTCCTACCTATCCGTTATACCTATAAATAGGAATTGGCTTAGGCAGTTCTTTAAGGGGTGCATTTAAGAAGTTAGCTAGCTTTATAGCATACTGGGTGTCTATTAAGGCAAAGGCATTTGCTTTAGAGTTAGCCAAAGCAGAGGTTAAAACTTAATATCTATTATGGAATAAAGTATAAGGGATAGTGCAGCTTTTTCTACTAACTAGCCAACCCAGATTAACATGTAACATGTTAATTCCTTTTAACCCTAGAGAGGAGTCTTTCTTTAGGGTTCCTCTTTTTCTAACTCTATACTATCCTCCTAAATTAACAGGACCTTATTTATCTTTGCCGCCATTAGGCAGTCTTTTATAAAGTGGTCTTTCTAACTATATAAGAAGCAGGCTCCTTAATTACTGAGGGCCTGTCTATAGGGGTTGCTATATATAGGTTAAGTATTTACCGGACCCGTAGTAGGGCTAGCTGCACGGCTAGCTGCTGGGTTAACAGTAGGCGGTACGGTTAGTGCTATAGGGGTTGCAGATCTTACTGGGGCGCTATAGCCCGTTCTTGTAGTACTTGTGTTCTAGTTGGCAGAGCTTTTAGTCTTATACCGCTTAGTACATACCTTAATTCGGCGGAGGCCCTGGTTAATAGCTAGGCACTAGTCTATAAGTTTCTTTAGTGTCTATATAGTAGTATAAACCAGTAGTATAGCGCGCTGTAGGTCTAGGGTAAGCTTGTTAAAGAGGTCTGGCATTAAATCTTCCTAGGGGATTTAAGCCTGTCTAGCTAGGTGTAGAAAGCGGGTCTAGAAGCTAAGAAGGTCTCTGTTGTTTTTATATTAAGGGCTTTATAATTAAGGCGGGCGTTTTGTATCTTAAAGGGGTCCTTATAAATAGAAGTTAGGTAGTTAATTATCTCTTCTCTAGAGAGAAAGGGGTCTGCTAAGTCCTGGGCATATTGCAGATATAGATACGTCTATGCGTCCCCACTAGTACAGCCAAAGATATAGGCCATTTTAGTTTGGGTAGTAGGGAAGTAGTCCGCATTAACTTTAAGCTTGTCTTGTAGTTAAAGCTTCTAATTATTAAATATAGGGTTAGTTCCGTCTATAAGTAATAGGGGGTCCGCGACCTTCGCGGACCGCGATAATACTAATGCTATATGTTGGGCTAGGGCCTTAAGGACTATAGCAAGTCTCTAGGTGTTTAATAACTCCTTACTAGGTATAGGGGTGTCTCTGGTTTTAAGCAGCTCTTAAAGCCGTTTAATTTTAGTATTAGCTATTATAAGCTCTTCCTAGGGGTTAAGACGGCGACTGTTTTACTATTGGAGGTATTTGCGGGTCCTACAGCGGCTTTGCCAGCTGCTATATTTTTTAGCATAGTAGTAGGGGTATTAGGTAATTTTTGGTGTTTGTTTATTTCCTAGGGGTTCTAGTCTACGCATGTCCTATTCTTAGGTTTTGCGTTCTATTTGTGTTTTTTTAGTTCTTAGAGGTCTGTCCTGTCCTTATAGTCCTGGTAATATCCTTAGGGTCCTATTCTGTGTCCTTATCCTGTTCGTGGCCTTATAGATATATTTAAGTTCCTTCTTAGGAAGAAAGAGTAATATAAGCTTTGGATAATGTTAGCGACTTGGTCAATTAAGGCACGAGTATAGCAAGAGGGTCGCGCAAGCCTATATAATTGGATTGTCTATAAACAAGGATCTAAAGCTAAAGAAAGGAAATAAGAAGAACTGAAGCACCGCTTAAAGTTATATACAATCTTCTAGTCACGTGATGGCAACTTGCTGTAACTTGCCGTTATATAACGGCAGTTTGCGGCAATCTGATGGCAATTTGCTAGTGCCATAACACTTCCTCTATTATATAGTCGCCTTCTACTAGCCAGCGGAAAGATCTTTCTAACAGGTTTAGTACTTCTATTAGGCCTATAGGTAGCTCCTTAAGCAGCTGTTAGTGTTCTTCTTATTTAACTAGTTCTACTAGCTCCGCTATATAGATCCTTATTACCTTTATACCTTTTTATTTACAGAACTAGGTAAAATTAATAGCATAAGTGCATTTAATGTTGTCTAGGTTGGGGCGTATCTAGTCCTTTGGTGCTGCGACTAGGCTAGCACAGCTTGGTCGGCCCAGGGGGGCGGAAATAAGGCGGCGGCCCTGCACGGTACACGTGGGAGATAGGTATAAGATTAGGCGTTATAGGGGGGAGGTCTTAACTGCTCTGGTTTCGGCCTTAACTATAACGCCCTTAGCTGTTATATATGCGGTTACATATACATATAGTAAATGTCTTAAAGTTAAGTGTCTTATTAGCTAACTTAGGTTAAGCGGGTATATATGGGGGACATATAGTTCTAGCGGTGTTTATTTTTTTAGGGATAGGGCAATAGCCTAGTCTTCTAGAATTTCTATTTTATTTACTGCGTATATTGGCTTACTAGTGTTAGGCACCTCTTTTACTATCGGCTGACGGTATCTAAGGGTTGGCCGTGTAATGCGTCTGCGTAGTGCTACTTAGTTATAGTTAGGGATGTGCTATAGGAGACAGTTATAGGCGCAGTAATTAGAGTTAAACTTAAGCTCTAGGATAGGGAAGTCTATTCTTAGGTTATATTTTTTAAGCTAGGGCATTCTAAGAATTACTAGTATTAAGGGTAATAACTTTATAATATAGAAGAGTATAGATTCTATATGGTAGCTAATTATTATTTTTACTATAAAGTAATGGGTAATAAAGCTGGACGGGAGTCCGTTAGTAAAGCGAAGCGGTTTTAAAACTAGGAGTCTTTTTATTATAACATTGTGCTTTTTTATAAGCGAGTCTTTGTCTATAAATGCTAGTACTATACTACTACTATTAACAAGGCTTACTGTTTTAATAAAAGCTTTTAGGAGTGGGTTATGTAATAAGGAGAGGTAGGTCTAAATAAGGATGGCATTTTTATTATTATTCGCTGTTCTAAGATTAAGTGGCAGCTGGCTTAGAATAAGGTCTAATTAATCTAGTAGTATAAATCTAATTCTTTTATCTTCCTCCCCGTATAGTTCTAACCCTTAAAGGCGACTTAGTCCAAGGGTTAGCCCTTTAATAACTAGATTAGGGGGCTTAGTTAGTAGCTATAGTCTTAGCTGGTATATCCTAATATATTGGTCTCTAATGGTGTATATATGCTAGGGGGTACTTCACTAAGGACATGGCTGGTCTTATAGTTAGTAGTAGTGCAAAGGACTAATTTATAGTTTGTATATGGAACTATTAGCTAGGGTTATACTAGGGAAGGGAATTGTGGGGGTAAGTCTCTGTATCCAAGTCTATGTCCACATCTATAATTACTGCTTTAGTTACTATCTCCTCTGCTAAAAAATCAACTACGGCTAGAAAGGGGCTAGCGCGGTAGTATTAGAAGGGGATTTAGGTTCTTCCTAGGGTTATAAGTATCTTTCTAGTGGCTAGGTTAACCACACGCTATATAAAGTCTGTTATCCATATAATGTCTTTAAATGTTATTAGGGAGGCTACTACTACCACTGCCGAATTTAACAGCGTTAAGGTCTATTAGGTTATTCTATAATACTAGTGCTAGGGTATTATTAGGTAGTATAGGTCAATAGCTGCTAGCAGTACTTGGCTTAGTGGTATTTAGCTTTATTTAGTAGGCGTAGTTTTATAGGTTGTGGGCAAATATATCCATCTACTTACTCCAGCCCTTATAGTTAGTATCACCAATTTTTTGGCTAAGGGTAAGGGCTAGGTCCTTTATCTTTAGGGAGATATTCTTTTTAAGCAAATCCACTTTTTGTTCTGTATAATTACAGCACCTGTCGTACCGAACGCGTGCTTACGCGTACGGTACACCAACTACGCGTTTACGCGTTCGGTGCACTAACTACCCGCTTACGCGTCTAGTGTACCCCTGAAGCACTAACTAATCAGGGGGAGGTCGTATTAGTATATAGACTACGTAGTCTGCTTTATATAATTGACAGTTACCACCATCCCAAAGAGCATATAATATTATACGTATTTCGTGCCCCGGGATACAACTCACTCATGCTATTAAGTTAGTACGAACACTGATTAGTAAGCGCGCATAGATTAGCAATCACTTAATACCTCCCCCCGAGCGATATATACGATAGCGACCACCTATTTAGACTCCTAGTACGACCTGCTAGAAGGTTGGAAGTTGGGGATTACGGACTTATCTCTAACTCTGTATACTTATTCAAGTCTTAGTACGGTTTACTGGAAGTTATAGACGCGAATATAGACCTATACGGAACCCCTATTTTTAACCCCCTCGAATCTTAAACCTCTTCGGACCTTCTACGGAAACCCCCTACCCTCCTACAAACCATTACGGACCCGTTAATTGATTTTATGGACCGTTACAAGACCTCCCCCACCCGTTACAAGCTGCTACCACCCGCTACGCACTATACTACACTATAGTATGGCAGACATTAGTAAGCAAGTCAGCGAAGGTTAAAAGAAGTGGAGATAAGGAGTTAACGTTACGTCTATAAACGACGTCAACGACTACATCAGTTTCAAAATCCTTAAATACAAACACTTTAAGCTTATGAATAACGACCTGTGGGAGCAATACTAGGAAGACTTTGCGGACTTTACGGAAGCTATTTTCAAGGCCTATAACCCTGTTACTATCCGTAAACTACGAACCCTTTTACGTAACTAAGGTGTATGGGTTAAAAGGAATAAACAAGTTACTGTTATATAGTCCTTATACAACACAATACACAAGAAGGACCAAATAGAATGGACTAAAGAGGAAATCCTAGACTAGTTCTAAGAAACTAAGGAACTCTTTACTTCTTCTAAACTTAATATAATTGCTGGCCTTATACCTGACCTACTTAACTAAATTTGTCCTATAAACCTAAGCGACTTTAGACTCGACCTTATTGGCTAAAATACACCCTACTCTTAAGTTACGGATTACAACACCCCTGTAAACCAAAATACAGATTAAATTACCCCTACTATTTAAGTTATAGATCCGCAAGCCATATACCTATAAGCTATAGATCCGCAAGTTATAGATCCGCAACCTACCTAAGTAAAGACCTATAGCAAGGAGCTAGCTAACCTAGCCAAGCTCTATACCGACGAATCTAAGTATAGCGGTGAAAATAATAATTTTGACTTTAAACTGACTATCTTTATAGACCTCTGCCAGAAGGCTAATATTCCTAAATAAGAGTTTAGCTAAGCCTACTCTACTATACTACGCGGCCTAGCACTTAACCACTACTATACTAACCTTAAGAGCAACCCCCTTGGTGTCCCCTTTAATAAGCTATGCGAAGCTACCCGCAACTACTTTAAAGGACCGGAATATAGGCGTGATATCCTTACCTAATGGAATGTGACTAAGCTACGGACCATAATCGACAAGAACACTGAAAAATCGACTATAGAGTGTCTGCAAATCCTTATTAAAGACCTCCGGCACCTATAGCACGGCCTTAACACCAAGCTTTAAATAGATGACTTCCTGTACAATAAACTTATTACGGCTTGCCAGGAAGTAGAGCCCTATAAGTACGCCTATTACAAGCCTATAGACACCTTAGCTAGCCTTATTAATAATCTACGCTCCTCTATTGTAACGTACGAAGTCTTAAACCTACCGGGTAGCACTTAAGCCTTTGCCACGGATATTTAATATCCACAGACAGACTCAGACGTCTACTTTACGGACCGCCGTTACCGCTAGCAGCACCTATACTAACCAAGTCCCACCCGTAACCCCCGCAGCAACTCCTGTATAAAAGTATACCCCCGCAGATAAACAAACCAGAAATGCTTTATATGTGGCAAGAAAGGATGTTGGTCTATAAGGCATATCTAGGAAGAACGTAATAGGTCTAAGAAGAGATTTAATAAACGGATTAGCCAGTTTATCTTAGAATATAAAGGAGAGGAAGAAGAGGAGCCCCCTAATGAGTTAATAGAAGCCTTTATAATTAACTTTAACCTAGATAACTAGGAATAGAAGACCTTAAAGACATTTCTAACTACTTTTAGACCTTTTATAGATAGCTAAGCCTTTAATATTACGACCGTATTAGCCAACCGTTCCTTTATACACTCAGTTACGCCTAAAAACTATTCCGCAAGCACCTCTATTACGGACGTTATAGATCACAAGTAGGACCCATTTATATATATTACCACAGAACGCTATACCCCCAAGGAATTCTACGGTGTTATAATTGACATAGGCGCCTCTAAGAAGTCTACTATAGGTTACGGACAATACCTTGCATATAGGACTACCGCGAATAATAATACGGATATTAACACTATGTAAACTAGGGCCGTAAATGTCTAATTCGGCATTAGCTTAACTGCATTAATTAGATTAGTTACAGTTAAGACCCCAATTAGCCTAGTCAACTTCTATATAGTAAAAGCAGACACCCCTTTCTTACTTTGCCTTGCGGACATAGACAGGTTATAGGTTTACTATAACAATATTACGGACACCTTGATCGGCCCCGCAACTGCCCTAGGAAGTAAGCATATTACCCTACCAATTACACGACAATTTGGACACCCGTTCCTTATATAGGGAGAGACTTTATGGACCTATATTTAGGAATCTTTTGACTATAACCCGTGCTACCTTACCAGTACGGAGATCCACTGTCTGCACTGTTATTTCGGCCACCCGTTAGCCGAAAAGCTATATAGAGTCCTTAAACGCTCTAGACACGATAACGTTAATAGGAAGGCAGTTAATTACCTAACTAAATACTACTCCTTTTGCTAGAAATACGGACGTTCCCTAGGCCAATTTAAGTTTACCCTTTATAAGAACCTTAACTTTAACCACTTAGTGTATATAGACATTATGTACATCAACGGCAGCCTAGTATTATATATAATTAATAAGGCAACCCGCTACCAAGCTGCCCGTTAGTTGTAAAATATATCCGTAAAGTACACTTGGGATATTTTACGGACCTACTGGATTAACACGTACGTTGGACCTCCTGAGTATATCACCTACAATGCTGGTAGGAACTTCATCAGCAAGGAATTCCAGCAGTATGCTATAGCCATAGCTATATTAACAAAAGCTGTTCTAGTTGAGGCGTATTAGTCCGTTGGGCTTATTAAGCGAGCTTACCCAGCTCTACAGAGAGCTTATCAGATTATTATAGACGAGTGCAAGGACATCTAAAAGGAACTGGCTTTATAGATAGCTATAAAAGCCGTTAATAACATTACTGGCCCTAATAGACTAGTACCCACCCTCTTAGTTTACGGAGCCTACCTAAGGATGAGTAACCTAGGCCCCCCTACCCCATCTATTACGGAACGAGCAGCTGCAATATAGAAGGCAATAGCCGAAATAGCCAAATTACGGGCTAAATAAACTATTAATAACGCCCTACACTACTGCAACGGACCTAATACAACCTTAGTATATAACCTCCCGCTTAACTCTGAAGTCCTCATATGGCGTAAAAGCGGTAGTTAGAATGGACCTTACCGTCTACTAGCCGTAGAAAACAAGATGTGCTGCGTATAGCTTTCTAGTGGGCCAACTAGCTTTAGAAGCACGTCTGTAAAACCCTACTTTCGGCCTAAAAATACCCATGACGTTAAGCTAGACGAACTAGAAGCAACCGCCGAACCAGATGAACTAGAAGCGACTGCCAAATCAAATGAACTGGAGGCACCCTTGCCTACCCTAGAGGTCCCCTAGAAACCCACTAAACCTACTAAACCTGCTGTAAAGCGTGGCCGAGGACGCCCCCGTAAGAATCCCGTAACGGAGAACCACCTGACCTCCGCAGGCACATCCGCAAAGCAATCTCCGCCTGCGGATATATTAGTTCTAGTATAGGAAACCCCTTTTACGGACTCACGGCGTAAAGAGATCAACGGACTACTTAAAAAGGGTGTCTTTGCGATTATAACGGAGAGAGACGTTCCGCAAGGCGTCCGTATATTCAACTCACGCTTCGTCGATGAGATTAAGCACCCTGGTATTGACAAAGCCTTTGAGAAATCAAGGCTTGTTGTACAAGCTTATAACGACCAGGGAAAGGACCTAGTCCTTACGCAATCGCCTACAATTCAACGGGTTAGTCAACGGATTATACTCGTGCTTACGTCAGGCCTATGAACGACGTGAAATCACGGAGGTCAAATGGATCAGCAGCGGAGATAACCTAGCGGACGCCATGACTAAGGCAAAGCCGTGTCAAGCTCTAAAAACCCTAATTGACACAAATAAGCTCAATCTAAAGGTCACAGAATGGGTGGAACGTGACTAACGGAGCACTTACGGTTCATTTGCGGCCTGTCGGAAGGCCATACGGTTCCTTTACGGCCCGTTGGAAGGCCGTACAGTTTACTTTACGGACCTTAAGCAGGACTTACGGCCAGCTCAAAGTACCGTCTGGAAGGCAGCCTAGAAGGCACCTTGGGAGGGATTTCCTATGTATTTCTTTTGTGTTTTACGGTTCTATTAAAACAATTACGGAGGCTGTACACAGGTGGTTTCATTTTTCAAGTACCGCTAGTGTATAATTACAGCACCTGTCGTACCGAACGCGTGCTTACGCGTACGGTACACTAACTACGCGTTTACGCGTTCGGTGCACCAACCACCCGCTTACGCGTCTAGTGCACCCCTAAAGCACTGACTAATCAGGGGGAGGTCGCATCAGTATATAGACTACGTAGTCTGCTTCATATAATTGACAGTCACCACTATCCCAAAGAGCATATAATACTATACGTATTTCGTGCCCCGGGATACGACTCACTCGTGCTATTAAGTTAGTACGAACATGTTCCTTAGTCTTGTTTACTTTAATTATTAATTTATTAAGCTCTACTTTCTAGGACTAGTAGTTACGCTTACCCTAGTATAGGGTATCTAACTTATTTTTAGCTGCTTGGGTTATATCTATGGTCTTATAGTGCTTCCTTATATACATAAATATAGACTCTTAGTCGGAGAAGGTCTATTTACTTAAGTTATTTAGGTATATGCGTAGTATATTAAGGCCATACTTAACATAGTTATAAGCCTTATTAGTTAGCATGTCTAACATATAGAGGACTTTGTTTATTGGGGTTTTAAAGCACTTTACATCTCTCTAGAAAACGCCTCAGATCTTTATTTCCTATATTTTAAAAATTTCTTACTTTTTAGTTGGTGATCCCTTGCCATTAAAGAGGGTTAGGTCTTTTACTTTACGCTTTCTTCTATAGGGTTTAGTTAGAAGAGGGTAGCCAGTAGCGGTATTCTTATTAGTAATAGTTTAGGTAAGTATAGTAATCTAAGAGCTTAGGTTTTGTATAGTCTCAGTATATATTAAAGCTTATTGTTTATATTGTTTTATATATAGTTTAAGTATCTTAAGGGAGTTAATTCTATGCTAAGCTTCTTTATATTAGAGCTTTATAGTTCGGCCTTTATTATAGACGGTTTGGAGACTACTCTTAACGCTAGTTAAGAAGGGTGTACATATAGAGAGGTGCTAGAAGGTTTCTGCTACCTTAAGGTCCTTAGGGTACTCTGGACCACTCCTAATTACCTAGGCAATATTAGGGTGGGAGGTATTAAAGAGGCAGGTAAGCGCTTCGCGTATATTTACCAATGGGGTATTATCTATATTATAGTCGCCCATTTTAAGAGATCTGGGTAATGCAATTAAAGTCTATAAGGCTGGCTATAATACTAAGATTGTTTAGGACTACACTGAGATTATCTAAGGCTATAGTATGGTGTTGTCAGTCGCGCCAGGTCGCGATTATACTGGGAAAACGGAGATTGTGGACTAGGAGGCGGAGATCGCGATAGGGCGTAAGAGGAGATACTATAAACTGTTACAGTGCCATTGTGCAGGTAAGCTAAATAACTATATTATGGTATAAAGAGGAGAAGAGGCAAAAGGGGTATTATGTATAAGCAGTAGGGCCAGCCGCCAAGGCGCTAGTGGTAGGCTAGCCAATAGTAGGAAATAGTACGAGACAGTATAAAACAGTATGTAAGAGGTCAGTGCCGTAACACCAAGACTCCCTACATTTAACTAAGCTAGTAGTAATTTTTTATCCCTAAAATAGAAAATCCTAATTAGTCTATTTAGGGCTTACCTAGATTTAGTAGACCATTAAAAATATTCCAAAAGATCGCTTATATAGGTAGGTCGCTAATACCTCATAGGTAGGTTGTAGGTTATTTATATATAGCTAAACTTATAGGTAGTAAGGTAGTATACCCATTAAATCCACCACTAACCCTATACTAGTATAGCCCTATATATACTTTATAGGTAGGTTATAGGTTATTTATATATAGCTAGATTTATAGACAGTAAGGCTATATGCCCGTTAAATCTGCCGCTAACCTATGCTTTAGCCTTATATATTATTATATAGTATATATATGGAATAGTATATAAGTTATTAGTATAGGTTACTGCTAGTAGATTATTAGCAGGTTTTAGACCCTAGTTAAGTAGACCTGTTCTCTAATATAATAATCTATTAAGCTAGTATAGAATAACGGACTAGGTTTAGAAAGGGTGCTTTTTAAATTAAGCTTTATTGTTAGTATATACTATAGCTTTACCTATAAGTCGCCTATAAGTCGCCAATATAGCTAGGTTATGTTAGAGTGTAGCTTATATAGGATATTAATAAATTACACTTTACCCTATATGTATGCCGCAGTTCTTATTACAAGCGTTACTTATTCTTTAATCCCTTAGGACATTCTCTGCTCCGCTTTAGTATATATACATCTACCTGTTTTTACTAATATAGTAAGAAGAGACTAACCGCGAAATAGCAATCTAATAGTAATCTATGGCAATCTAACGGCAATCTAACGGCAATTTGCCGCATTCTGCTATATTCTGCCAAGTCTACTAAATCCTACTAAGTTCTGCTAGGACCGCTGCCTAAATCCTATTCTGCTCCGTATATATATTAACCAAGCAACCAAATTCACAATATATACCCTTTCTCCCTATTTTCTTACCTTTTCTCCTTACGCAACGTCTTGACTTTATTACGCAGTTTATATATATATAGCTTAATAATATCTACTTCGCTATATATTTTCACGGCTTATACTCGCTCCGTAACAACTAATAATTTTATAGATTATATTTTTTCTAGGGTAGGCCGTAGAGATTTAAGTATGCGCTTTAGCAATAAGCCAAGTCTATAAGTTTTATTCCTTAGCTACTACTAGCCGTTCTTTATACTTTAGTAGTCCGTTTTTAAGGGACCATAGGCTAGTAACGCCCTTTGCCTTTTTACAGTACTCCTATAATAAAGGGGCCGTCAAAAATATATTAAATAAAATAAGTTTTATATTAACTAATCGTTTTTGAGGAGCTCTTGCTGCACTTAGCCCAAAAGACTAAAGCTAACTAAAAGATCCCTGAAAACACCTAGAGAATCCCCCTGAGATGCATGCATCGCAGGGGAGACACACGTCGAATAACGGTGGTTCGTACTTACGCGCGTCCACTAGAACCACACCCAGTAATAGCCCTCCACAACAAAGATGGGCGAATACCACACCACAAAGCGGAAATACCTCTATTAAGAAGGCATCTAACAAAATACAAAGCCTATTAGACGCGTCTAGTATTCAGAATTACGGGGGAGCAACCGTTAGCTATAACGAACTAATATAGCTAGTAGAATAGCTCCGCTAGTTCAGTAAACCTTAGGCGCCTCTCTAGTAAACCCTTAATTAAATCCTCCAACGGCTAAACAAAATTAAAAATAAATAAAACCCCCCCTTACCGGTAAACCGCACCTAGGCCGCCATAGCTGCGCTCCTATAGTATAGGGAACCCACCCCCCTTAAGACAACAACTGGGTATATAATTATAATATAACCAAACACAGAAAAAGCAGAGGGGCTTAAGGGACAGTTAGAAATAAAAGTCCTTATAAAAATCCGCAAAGAGGTCTATAATACTGTTGTAGTCTAATACCTTAGGAGCAGAGACATTAGAGTTACCCTAAAGAACTAACAGTTAAAGGAACAAGCCGTAAGGGCAGGGGATAGGCTAGGAGAATGTATTAGCATAAAAGTACTCTATAAGGATTACCCAGTCGAAGTCCTAGCAGTTTCCTTAAGCCTTAGGATAGAAAAGGGACGCTAGGTGGACAACACAGTAATTATATAGGAGATAGTAAGATAAATAAAACGCCTTATACTAGGACTTAAAATTACCTAAATCCAATAGCTTTAATAGGAAAATATAAACTAAGCAAATAATAAGAATAATAAGAGGACATAAGGGTCGCTAAAGACTTGCTAGGGAGACACTAGTTAAACGTATAGCTCCCTTATCGTCAGCATACTTACACTAGGAATGCAAAAACTCCTTATCCGAAAAGGAATAATTATAAATAGCCTTATATACAACACAAGGCTCTATAACTACAGACTACGCCTAGAACGGTGCTATTACTGCGTATAATAGGGACACACCTAATCCATATATGCAGTACAGGTGTGTTGCGGCCACTATATAGGCCCCCACAATATAAGACACTGCTTAAATTAAGACCAAACAAAATACGCAAACTGCCACTAAAGCACATATAAGGCGTGGGAGAGAGAAGACTACATTAAATATAGGAGACGAAAGGCAAGGGCTTAACAGCTGCGGGAATAACTATATGCTAGGTTATATAAATAGAAACAGTAGGCAATAAGCTAGGGGGACGTAGGTGCCTTTCTAGCGTTCCCTACCTTTAATACTAGGGGGCTAGGCCAGCTATCCTAAGCCTTAATAGGCTAGAAGCGACGCTGCGTAATATCACTAGACTAAATAGGGATATAAGGGTTATAGGGGATACAAGGGAGAGGACGCCCTATAGAAAGGCCCCTATAGACAGCTACAGTAAGCTTAAGACCAGGACAATTAAGAATTAGACTTAACGCGGCTAATATAACATTTGCAGCCAACCTATAAAGGGCATATAGCTAACTAGTGAGATTAGGGGAAGAACTAGAGACAATAACAAATTTAGATATAGAAGCGCTAGTAGAAACATAAGACACGGGAATAGAAAGCTCTATATAAAATAAGTAGCGACTAGGGTGCAAATATAAGAGATAGAAGTTCTAAAAATCCTAAAGAAAGTAGAAATAGAAGAAGTGAGAAATAAAGGAAAGACGAAAAACTCTTACTAGGGGTCTACCACCTATCTATTATATAGTATAACTGCGGTAATACAAACCACTGTCTTGCAAGGCCCCTACTAGACAGTCTAAACCTAGAGAAATACTATATCCTTGCCATATAAGAACTGTATTATAATACCTACATATAATCAACATACTGCCCCTAAGGATTCCAGCTCTTATACAAACCAAAAGCAGCTATATGCGTATACTTTATAATTAGTAAGAATATTAGCCTATCCTTATAGTTATAGCAGGCAGTTAACCTAGATATTGCAGTTATAATAATCTAGACATATAGGGGTCCGGTACAAATTATTAATGTATATAACCCTAGGGTTAAAGGGGTCCCATAAACAGAGAATATTATATTAGTAATAAGCTTACTAGAAACCAAAGGCACGGAGTTTATTCTATTAGGAGATATAAACCTCCACTACCTATAGTAGGGGGGTATCCATATTACTGCTAAATAATAGGCAGAGTGCCTACTAAGAGCTATAGACATCTAGGGCCTTAAACTGGCTACCCCCTAAGAGCAATTATATGGAAATAAGGCACTGCCAGAAGTATAATTGACCTTATATTTATAGATAAAGGCCTATACCAGAGACTTAAAAGGTGTAACCCTAAAGAAGAATAGGCACTCGCCTTAGACTATATCCCTATCTAAATATAGCTAGACCTAGATATTAAGGCGCAACCAAACAGCAAAAGATATATAATAAGAAAACTTAAGACAGATAGCTTCCTTAGTATAGTTAAATAATAACTTTAAGACCTAGAAGAAATTTACCTAATACTAAACAAGTAAGGCTTATTAGCCACCCCTAAGGAAATTAACTAAAGACTAGAAAGGATCTAGGCAGCAATTAAAAATAGGCTAGAAGAGCACTGCCTAGTCTCACAACTAGGCCCCTACGCGCGATATGCATAGTCCGCATAATGCGCGGTTCTTATTGCCAGCCAATAACAAGCAAGAAGGAAATATATAAGCAGCTATAACCCTAAAGATAAGAGATAATACAAAGATATAAGAAACCAGTTAAAGAATACCCTAAAAAAAGAAGCAAGGAATAACTGGAGACGGTTTATAAATAAGTACACTTCTAACCCAAGCCTCCCCCATAATAAGGGCCTTTGGGCTATAGCAAAATAGGTAAAGAAAAAGGCAGGGCGCCTAGCAGAAAACCTATGCCTTTTACTCCTATAAAGAGCAGGGGAGTTATAGGTCACTAATAACAATAATAAAAAGGCAAAGATCCTTATAAAAAGATTTTTCCCCTAACCGGCTCCAGCAGACCTTAGTAATATTATAGGTAAAATACTGGTAACTTGCCTGCGGGTTAATAGCAACATAATAATAGAGGAAATGGCTAGAACTATTAGCCGCCTTTTAAATAATATAGTACTAGGACTAGATGGGATACTAAATAAGGCCTTAAAGACCTATGGACTACTTATAGCACCTTGGCTTATAGATATAGCTAAAGCATGCTTTGCTATAGGCTACTACCTACAACTTAGAAGGTCCATAATAACGGTTATTTTATAAAAAGAAGGCAAAGCAGACTACTTAATCCTAGGAAGCTACTGCCCTATTGCCTTAGAAAACACCCTTAGTAAGATCCTAAAAAGGGTAATAGCGGACCGCATAGCAGACACGGCTAAGAAACACGCCCTACTACTATAAAGGTAAATAGGGGCAAGAAAGAACCGCTTAATACTATTAGCACTTACGCTACTCGCCACCACTATTAAATCTACATGGGCGATGCAAAGGGACTTTATAGTATTAATGCTTAGCCTAAATATTAGTAGTGCCTATAATAACGTACTCTATAAGCGCCTCCTATACATCCTTAGGGTAAAGGGCTTCCTAGAATAGATTATATAATTTATTTAAGGGTTTATAGGCTAGAAAGAAATATTGCTAGTCTTTAGCGGATACTAGAGCCCCCCTATTACAGTTATAATAGGAATACCACAAGGATTACCCCTCTCGCCTATACTTTTTCTTTTCTTTATAAGTAACCTACTTAAGTCCTTTAAGGAAGGGGCAACCTAGGGGATAGGCTTCGTTAACAATACAAACCTAATTATATATAGGCCAATAGCCATAGAGAACTACAGAACACTAGATAAAGCCTATAATACCTATATAAAATAGGCAAGACGACATAGAGTCCAATTCTTACTAGAGAAATACCAGCTAATCTATTTTATAAGAAAACGCAACCAATCTGTAGATCTCTAGCATATAATCTATATTTAAGGCTTTAGGGGCTAACCAGTTTAAGGCCTAAGGGTACTAGGAGTATGGGTAGATAGTAAGCTCCGGTAGAGCGCACATATGTTATAAGCGGCCTATAAGGGCCAAGCATAGTACATTACAATATCCAGAATTGTTAATTCTATATAGGGCCCATGCTTCCAGAGGTCATGCCTACTATACACAGCAGTTGTCTGGCTAACCATAACATATAGATCCAATGTTTAGGCTATAGGAGAAACCAAAAAAGGCCCCTTTAAAGCACTCCTTAAAGCACTCTAAAAGGTCCAAACAGCTTACCTTTAGAGCATAATAGGCGGGTGTAAGCGAACGGTTATAGCACTACTTAAGAAGGAAGCTAATATCCCCCCCCTATAATTATATATTAAAGCTGCTATAATATAAAGGGTATAAAAGGAGCGTAACTCTAGTGTTATAAAGTATATTAAGTCACGCCTAAACAAACTATAGAGGGACCCTAGGGTGCCCTATAGGAGAGCTAACCAACAACCCTAAAGTAGGGAAGACATATTAGAGAAACAGGTGGAAAAAGTAGAAGAAGAATAGTGCTGTATTAGGGCCCAGGCCTATATAGAGAAGGAAGAGAGATATATAAGAAACTAGTAAAAACAATATTAAGAGAGAAAAAGGAGCCAAAGTAGAGTATAAAAAAGCACTGGAAAACCATCTACCGCAATATAATACTGGTTGGACCAATACTAAAGAGGTGTATAGGAGTTAAAGGTATAGAGGCTATCTTAGGCAAGAGGAACCCAGGCCGTAGTATAGTTAATACTATAGGGGGTAAACACCTAAGGGCTCCAAAAAGGCCTAACAAAGGCAGAAAATATAATAGCAACACTCCTAAGAACAGGAATAATAGGACTAAAAGATTGGCTCTACTAGGTAGGTATCCTAGTAGGTAGCCTAAGATACAAATATAGCTGGCCAAAATAGATACTAAAATATATAATACTATTATACCCCTTACGCACCAACTAAGAAGCAATACTCTTAGTAGCTGGCATAGAGAACTATAATACACTACTATTAATATAAAAAGGTCTTAAGGCGGTTACCTAGTGGCTTATTAGCCAAAATGTACTAAACCAGTTTTGGGTCGCAAAGAAAATGGTAATAGAAGGTAAAAGGGCGAGCACTAGGCGCCCCCTAATAACTCTACAGTAGTAGAGTTAAGTTCGCGATACTAGCGCATCCGTAGGCTTGTTACGGCAGCAGTGGTTCCCAAGGAGGTCAAAAAGTAAGGTAGTAAAGCACTACAGGTAACTCGCAGGCGCCTTGTAGGCGCTATATAGGCAAGTCTCAAAAGGCAGGGAGATGGATCACGGGGTTTTCTTATGTAGAGTTTTCTCCCCACATATATATAAGGAGTAGTCCGCATGGGCCCAGTAGAGATCCGAATCAGATGTTAAGCAATAAATTATTATTATTAATAAAGGGGCCGTATAATTTACTTATAGTAGCTTATTAATAAGGTTAAATTCCATTATATTAATAGGGCATATTTTAACCTTTATAGGGTCTGTATTTAGTCCTACCTATATTCTAAGGTTAAGGTGCTTTAGTTATAGCAGCGTCTAGGTCTATAATATAATTTTTACAGCTATCTGGTTATCTAGGTCTTACTTATGCCTTATAAGGGCATCTATACGGTTAGTTATGCCTAGCTTATATATAATTAGAAAGTTAAACTAGGATAGAATATCTACTTAGCGTACTTATTGGGCTATAAGGGCTTTAGTTATTATAAAGTATTCTAAGGCCTTATAATATAAGACTACCTAAATAGGTTTAGGGGTCCCCTTTAGCTATATACGCTAGTACTAAAGGCTAGAAATAATAGCCAGTATCTCTTTATTATAGATATAGTAATTTAGCTCCGCATTTTTTATAATCTTTAAATAGTATATAATAGGGTGCTATTTTCTATCTGGCTGTTTTTGGGAATAGATGGTAGCTATTACACTATCTAAAGCATCTGTTTTTAATATTAAGGGCTATTCTAAGTAGAAATGGGCTAGCAGTAGAGTAAAGACTAGCCGCCTTTTAAGTTTATTAAAGGCCTTTTTATATATATTATTAAAATAGAAAGGTTGGTTTTTTTTGGTAAGGCGGTTAAGGGGCCAAGTAATTCTGCTATAGTCTTTAGTAAAGCATTAATGGAAGCTATAGAAACCTAGGAATAACTATACCCCCTTTATAGTCTTTAGGGGGTTCCCATTAATTAATTATAGCCATTTTTTCCAGGTTTGCCTTAATTCCATCTATACTGATAATAAACTCTAGGTCCTTAGTGCGCTTAATACTTGTCCGTATCACTTCCAGTGATACGTATCGCTATTGCAATAGTATTGGGATGTTAACTAATTTGATTAATGCTTATTGATTCTCCTATTCTACAGGTGGAATTTAGTGGATTTCTTAAGCTCGCTTAGCTCACGTAATCAACCCCTTTTAACTCGCGTTCGTAGGCAAGTTGCCGCAAATTGCCCTAGATTGCCGTCACGTAATAGCAATTTGCGGTCACATAACTGCAAGGACGCAACCTTGATTAGACACTAGGAGTATTTAGTTTTTAACGGTATTTAAGCACGCCGCCTGCTAAATTCCACTACTTTCCACCTGTTGAATTCCACTACTTTCCACCTATTAAATTCCACTGCTTTCCATTAAGTACTGCCAAATTCTGCCATGTCGCTAAAGTGGCCAATCACGATTTTCCATCCCTGGGATGGAAAATCGCCATTAGCTCGCTTGCCGCTAGCGCCTTAGCTACTAGCTCAACATCTTCGCACTCTCTATTCCTGCTTTAACGTCTTCTTTCTCTACCCACTCGGTAACCTATAGCTTAATTATATTCATATTAATTAGGTCCTTTAATGCCTGGCAAGGCTTTAATTTTATTATAGCGTCTGCAGGGTTACTGCCTCCATTAATCCATTTAATCTCTGCTATTTCTCTTCCCTTATACAATTGTTGTAAACACATTAGGTTAACCATAAGTCGTTTCTCTTATGCTGTTCTGAGTTTGACTAAGCAATTATATAGAGACTTTAAATTGGTATAGAGGATAACTAGTAGTTGTTTAAGTTATAGGATCTTCTTAATAGTTACTTTAATTACAGCTCCAGTGTCAAATCCGTAGGCCATTCCATATAATTCAGATGCTAAGACACTTTATGTAACCCGCTTGCATTTAATAGATAACTAGTAGAGGATATTAGCCCTATTATCTTTATCCGTAAGTATAATAACAAAGCCAATCTGAGAAGAGAGGTTGTAGTTATTAGCAAAGGACGAGTTCGTAAATATTATTAGTTTAAGAGTACTTGTATCAAGTTATACGAAGCGAAGTCCTTAGGAGGGGTTATTAATTTACCATTGCAGCCGTTTATTAAGCTGCTTTGTATATTCTTCCTTTAGGTTAATAACTTGTGCTGTAAAGGAGAGGTTAAAGGCAGCTTCTAGTTAACAGACTATGGCAATATAGGCTCCTCTTGCTCTCTGGGCAACATACTAGTCCTTTAGTATAACTGCCTTACGGACTTCCCCTCTAGAGCTAGTTAGGTTTATAGTCTTTATAGTAATCGGCTTTAGGTTCTGGCATTAACGTTCCTAGGTAAGGGCTATTAAATCTTTTTCTTACCTAATATAGCCTCTATTAAACTTAATTGGGGTATTTAGTATAAGCTTCTCTCTCTCTTTTACTAGGAACTTTGCCTCCTAAAGTCTAGCTTTTTTAGCCTCCGTAAAGGTTTTATCAGCAAGGAATAGTATATTGTTGGTCTATAATCCTACAATTCTAAAGCCATTGCTATTCGTGTATAATAAGCAGGGGTTGTATATTAACTAGTTTATCCGTAGCTTGTTAAGGTAGTAATGGTAGTATGTATTAAACTAGTGGTTACTAGCTTCTGGGACGCCATAAAGTAGCTTAATAACTCTTAGAATTAATCTATCTTTTAGTTCAAGTTCTGGCGGTAGGCATATAAAGAAGTCTCTGTTTAGGTAGGTGCTAGACTATATATAAGCCTATAAGATATCGCGCAGGTATAAAGAAGCTGGTCTTCTTTTATTTCCTTATAGGGTTACCATAAGTGCTAGGATGATTCTCTAGCTAACACATTAAATAGTTAGTAATTATATTAAGACCAGATCTTTGCCATAGTTATTATAAGCTTATATAACTAGTCTAGACTTCTTAAAAGCCTTATCTATTCTAGCGTTCTTAATCTTATTAACAAATAGGGAGTTAAAGATTCTGACTCCTTCTAGGACGTCTGCTGTATTAATAAACTTAAAGATACCTTTCTTAAGTAAACCGTTTATCTCCTTATATTAAGACTCTGTAAATAACGGTAAGGTATACTTAAAGGTTATAGTATTAGGTTTCGTTAGGTTATTGTTAATAAATATTAATACATCTGCGGTATTTTACTGGGACTTTATTAGCAATTATCGTGTCCATTTTAATTTTTAGGGGGGTGCACTAGTTGCCAGTTTCTTAGTTGGTCCCTTGGATAATTCCTTAGTTAGTTCTTTCTCTAGTTTCTTATTAGGTTCTTCTGGTTTAGGTTATAGGTATGGCTTTACTACTATGGTTCTAAAATCGGTAGGTCCGCTAGGAAGTTATATCTTACATATCTCTCTATCAATTCCAAGCAACTTAAATGGGCCAGTCCATCTACCACTTTGTCCAGTATTGCCTTCACGCCATATAAGTACTTCTAAGTTAAGGGGGAGGTTATAGATTGTGGTAACAGATAGACCGTTTTGTTGGTTTAGTGTATTATTAACTTGCTTCTTTGCCCTAATCCTTACAATCTCCTCTATTACCTTCTTTATAGCTGCCGCTCGCTATATAATGGAGGGTGCTAGTAGGTCGAGTTTGCTTATTTAAGGGTAGGCACCAAAGACAAGAAGTGTTAGGACTAAGCCATCTGGGCCAGCTATATTATTGGTAGCTTTTACTGCTATTTATAAGGCTAGTTCTTTAGTTATTCCTAAGTCCTATAGCTCCTCTATAATTATCTAGTATGCTTAGCATAGTATTAAATAGGCTCTTTCTGTTATAGACAGCTTAAGTACAATGTTACGACTACTTGGAGAAGAGTTGGCAGAAGCTAGTTGGTTAATACAGGCACGGTCCAGGATAGATCCGGTGGAACTATGTGATGAGGAATAGTAACTGAGGTCACGTGGTTAGGTCTATAATCTATGGGATTAGGGAGATATGGGATCTATAAGCAGATCAACGGATTAACGGATTAATAGATCAACAGAGCAAAGGGATTTCTTAGGCGTACGGTTGTGTATTTAAAGGACCACAGTCTCTACCCAGATAGTTCTCTCTTTATAGTGAATCTCAGAGTATAATTAGAGTTAATCTATTAGGCAACCACTCCACCAGTTGTTATTATATTGTTAATTTGTTCTTACCTATATACCTAGCCTAATAATAGGACCCACTGTAGTCACTGCTATAAGGTTTTGTTATACATTCACTACCAAGGTTATAGTATTTAAATAAAGTCAAATAATATGCCACCTAAAGCACCAGTCATAACGCTATCGATAGTAGCAACGACCTTAGGCTTAGGAGGAGACACTAGTATAGTAAATACTAATTCACAGTTGATTACAAGAGGTCAGTTATAAGAAATGGTTGATCGCTTATTAGATAATAATAGGATACTTAAAGAACGCATTTATAAAATTGGAGTAGTAAAGGTTAAGCTACCTTTAATCAAACAATTTTTAAGGGAGAAGTTAAAGCTTAAAGGATTTCTTATACAGATGTACTTTAAGGTAATACAGGAAGGAGCGAAGCTAGCAATATTTATAGATTAAGTAGTATATATAGGACTGTTCTTAATAGGAAGGGCACTAGAGTAGTTTAAACCTTACCTTACTAAGATATAGATAAACGGTATAACAACTACTAATTAGGATGTATAGTATGTGTTTATAAGTTGGAACGGATTTGCGGAATAGTTAACGCAAATATTTAGAGACCCTAAAGCAACCACCATAGCAGAACGAAAACTTTAGAACCTAGCACAATACACTTTAGCAATTAAGTATACAACACAGTTTTAAACGCTAGCTATATAGGTTAAGTAGAACGACAAGGCGCTTATAGCATAGTATAAATAGGGACTTAAGGCTAAAGTCTAGGATGTAATCATTCTAATAGAAGATATGGATACCTTAAGGGAATTAATTAATTAAGCAATTAAGATTAATAATAGGATCTACTAAAGGGAACAGATTAAGAAGGGTTAGAATAGAGTTCCACAGTTATATAAGGTGTAGAGTACGCAATAATAGACATAGAGTTAAAAACCATGGTATGGCGCAGAGCTAATAGACCTAAGCAGTACTAAAGAGACTAAATAATAGAGTAAGAAACTATAGAAACCTAAAGGTTAAGGATTAAGTAATTATAGGACCAAGGAGCAGAGGCTAAACTAGGGATCTTAATAGTAGAAGATATTTAGGCGGACTCTATAGCAAAGTCAGTAGTTTAAAGATAGAGCTTATATAAATTGCGGAAAATAGGGTCATTTTGCTAGAGATTGTAGAGGTAGTTAGAGTAACTATGCGGTAAAGGGAACTAGACCAGTAGATAACACATATATATAGAGGGATAATAATGCGCTGTGAGGAACAAAAGAGTGTTTAATTAACAGTTTTGCATTTTGTTACAATAATATATACCAAATTTATAAGGACGCTAAGTATGGCGTAAGCTATTAGCTATAGGAGCTATTATTATTTAAGTTTAGAGGAACCAACAAACTAGCTTATAGATCGGACATTAAAGATAATAAGTTTAACGCAGATAAAGCATTTACTGATAATAAGATAATAAGAGCAGCTTACTGGGAGTGTATAGACCTTAGAGAAGTTAAAATAGAAGTAGAAACTAAAACCATTACAGAACAAGGTTTAGTAATGGGTATCATAACACCATTAGATATAATTTCCATTACTTTGCGAGACAGAAGGAGCAATATTAGTAAAGGATTAGGTAAGCAGACGACTGCTAATACCAGCTTACTACTTAATAAAGGTAAAAGGCCACAGGCTTAAGATTCTTAAGATAAGATAAGAGATACTTAAGATTCTTAAGACAAGATGAGACATACTTAAGACTTATAAGATGTAATAAGGACAGCTTAAGAACCCACAATGGACGAAGCCCAATGGGAAAGAGTAGAGACTTAGTTTAGTAATAAACAAATGAGTACAGGACGCAAGTTTAAGAACTATAAGTTTGGAAAACGCGTAATCCTAAGTAAATGCAGTGTTCAGCTTAAAGATTAAAAAGTTAATACCAGGATAAAGAAGTAAGAGGACTTTAAAGATCTAGCTATAGAACGCAGAATATAAGAAACTATAGATAAGTTTAGAGCAAGAATTATTATATAGCAAGAGCAGAAACTAGACCAGAGATCTAGCATGCTAGGTTATATAAGGGATAGAGCACCTATACAAAGAATTACTAATAAGCCTAAGATGGGCACGCTAAGAGTAAAATGGCTAAATAAACTGGAATAAGAAGAGGATCTAGGGATTCTAACTAGGTTTAAAGAAAGATATACTAAAGGTTGTTATAACACAGCAATAATAAGGTACTTTTTTATAGATAGACTATATACACTAAACCAGTTGTATAGAAAGTGGTATAGGCAATAACATAATAATAAATAGGAAGATTTCTATATGTAGCTAAATAAAAAAGTTGTCTAAAACTAACCCATTATAGAGAAACGCATAAGTTATATTAAAGGAGTATTAATTATAACATTAAGGAACCTAAAAGAAGAATCTAGGGATTAGAGAAGTAAGTAATAAATCTTAGTACCTATAGAAGAAAGACTAACAGTTAGGTTGGCTAGATAAAGGTTTAAACTTAAAAGTAAAGACAAGCTAAGAGTTAACCTAAGTTACTTAGCGCATTATACACTATTGTGGATAGCTTATGTGGATAATATATGTAATATGCATAGAGTACTAAAAGATAAAAACCGAAAGTACCTAGTAAGGATGTATTAGGCACTAGAAGAAAAACGGTTTAAAGACGTTAAGTATATATATAGATGGCACCCAGTAGAAGTGTAAAGCTAAGGGAATTTAACACTTTAACTAGGAAGATTCCTTATAGAAGAATGCCTAGATAGATAATAGTGGTGGGACTGCCTAGAGAATACTTATCTATAATACGTAGAGGAAAAAAAATAAATTAAGTATTAGCTAAAAGTGGACCAAGTACAGTTAGGACTTAGTAGCTAATAGTTAGGAAAAGGGGAGGCCTATAGGACTAAAGGGAACTAGTAGTAGAGCCTTAAACCCTTAAAGGAATTTAAGGATAACACCTAAATTTATAAGTTAAGTGGTAAGATTAGCAGTTTAAAGCGTTAATAGATAGTGGAGTAATAAGGAACTATATATTACTAGCAATAGTAGAAAGGATAGGGTTACTATATAGATAAAAGGAACACCTATATCTACTTATAACAATTTTAGGAGATTAGATAGCTTATAGAGGAGGTATTATTAATCTTAAAACAGGACCTATTTAGTTAACTATTAAAGGAAGATAGGTTAAGATGTCTTTTAATATCCTACTATTAGGATAGGATAAGGTAATACTAGGAATGCCTTAGTTATAGAAATATAATCTAAAGGTTAATTAGGTTATAGGTTAGATTAATATTAGAAATACTTAATAATATAAGATGCAACAACAAACTAAGTTAGTATAGTACTAGGTTAGAGCGATGTATAAAGAAACTAAGTAAGGCTTAAGTTATGTATTAAAGAGATACTATAAGTACAGTAAAAGGTATGGTCACTAGAAAGTAAAAAGCTGTTAGAGTATATAGTATGGGACTATAAGATAGAGTTGGAACTAGGAACAAGTCTAAGGTTCTTTCTAATCTATAAGCTGACTAAAGTAGAGTTAAGAGCACTTAAAGAGTTTGTTTAGGAGAACTTATAAAAGGGATATATTAGACTATTATAGTTATTAGTAGAATATCTAGTGTTGTTTATCCTAAAGAAAAATAGAAAACTAAGGATGTATATTAACTATAAACAGTTAAATAGCATCAGTAGGAAGGATAGGTATCCTTTACCCTTAATTAGTAAGATCTAAGATAGGATAGGTAATATATAAATCTTTACAAAGATAGATCTAAGATAGGTGTACCATTAGATTAGGATTAAGGAAGACGATAAATAGAAGGTAGCTTTTAGGTTAAAGGAAGGACTATATAAACCATTAGTTATGCAATTTGGACTTATAAACGTACTAGTAATATTCTAGAAGTGAATTAATAGTGTGTTAGGAGAACACCTTAATGAATTTGTTATAGTATATCTTAATGATATTATTATCTACTTAATAAGTGAGGAAGAATATGGGGAATACGTTAAATAGGTTTTAAAGAGACTATAAGAAAAACAAATACTAGTAGTAATTAAGAAATGCGAGTTCTTTATAAGGAAGATTAATTTTGTAGGATTTATTATTAAACTAGAAAAGATTAGTATGGACCTAAAGAAAGTTAAAGCTATAGTAAATTGGTAAGAACCAGAAAATGTTATATAGTTAAGGTTGTTTTTAGGGGTTTGTAATTACTATAAGAGGTTTATAGCACAGTAGTTAAAGAGCATTAAGCCATTTACTTAATTAACAAAGAAAGAGGAACTATAGGTATAGGATAGTAAGTAGAGGAAACTATTTAAAGAACTTAAGGAGTTGTTTACCTAGGAACCAATCCTTAAAATCTATTAACTAAAGTTGGAGACGGTTGTTAAGATAGATGTATTAGACTTCGCACTAGGAGCATATTTGCTATAAAAGTACTAGGATGCATAGCATCTAGTGGCGTACTACAGTTAAAAGATAACACTACCAGAGTTAAACTATGACATCTATAATAAGGAGTTATTAGGTATAGTTACAGTATTAAAGGAATGGAGAGCATTCTTATAAGGCACAGAGAAACTATTTGTGGTTAAAACGGACTATAAGAACCTTATAGGATTCCTAATTATAAAGGAACTCAACCAAAGACAGGTTAAATGGGCGGAAATACTTGCAGAATACTATTTTAAAATTTAGTATACTAAGGGTATAGATAATGCACAAGCAGACGCTTTAAGTAGAAAAGCTAAACTATAAAATAATAAGAAGCCATTAGGGGCTTTGTTGTGGAAAGACACAGACAGGTTAATTAGGTATAATTATCTAAGGTTAGCAGCAATATAAGAAAGTCAGATCCATAAATTACTAGAGAGTGATTGGATAAGGAAGATCTAAGAAGTATAGCTTAAGGATCTAAACTTAGAGCAGTACGAAAATAGAGAAGTAATGTATATGCCTAGGTCTATTACAGAAGAGTTTGTTAAAGAATTCTATAAGGGAATAACATAAGGACATAATGGAGCTATAGGCTTAGTGTTAAGACTTTAAGAGAAGTATATTATTTAAGGAATCTAGGGACTAGTGAGATAAGTTATAAGAAAATGTTTAGATTGCTAAAGAAATAAGCTAACAAGGTATAAGCTATATGGAGGGCTATAACCTATTAAAGTATTAGAAAGACTATGGGAGGTTATATTATAGAACTTTATTATTAAGTTGCTAAAATTAAGAGATCCTATTATAGGACAAGATTATAACGCGATTTTAGTAATAGTAGATAAGCTTATAAAGTGGGGATACTTTATAGCGTGTATAGAGGAGATATTAGTAGAAGATGTCGCTAGAATCTATATTAAAGAGGTGTTTATAAGACATGGAGTACTAAGCAAGGTTATATTGGACAGAGATCTAAGATTTATAGCAGTATTTTGGGAAGTATTTCTGGTAAAATAAGGAGTTCGCGCAGCAACCTCTATAGCGTATTATCTATAGACAGACGGTTAAATAGAAAGATTAAATTAGACACTAGAATAGTATCTAAGATATTATGTTAATTACGCACAAAACAAGTAGGTATTGTTATTACCAGTTATACAGTTTGCATATAATATAATACTATAAGAAAAAATGGGAATATTACTATTTAAGGTAAATTACGGGGATAAGCTAAGAACATTATTATTGCCACGTTAAGTAAAGAAAATAAGTAGCACAGCTAAGCAAAGAATGGAGACATTAATAAATCTTTATGTAGACCTTATAGAAATAGCTAAACTAGTACAGCAAAGAGTGAAAAAGAAAAAGTACTATGATGCTAAGAGATCTAAGGGACTAGATCTTAAGGAGGGAGATAAAGTATGGCTACTATATAAAAATTTTAAGAGTTAATAACTAAGCAAGAAGTTGGACTATATTAGACTAGGACCTTTTGAAATTATATAGGAGATTTTACTAGTTACGTTTAAGTTAAACCTACTAGCCAAGATAAAAATTTACCCTATATAGTATATTGCAATGTTAGAGCCAGTATATAGGAATATTAAGCTATTAGTTTATAAAGAAGATATATATAGAGGGCAAGAAGAGGACAAATAGCAAGTTTTAAAGATTATTAGTTATAAGGACGTAGATAATAAAACGTGGTATAAAGTAAAGTGGATAGGCTATAGTAAGACTACCTGGGAGCCACTAAGCAACCTAGAGAATGCTATGGGAAAGGTACAGGAGTATTAGAAGAAAGTAGGTCAAGCAGCATTGACAAAGAAGAATTGCCAAAAAATGAGTTACCTAAGGGGGACCTAAGAGGAGCATCTACTAAGGTATTCGGAGTTGTTTCCCTTACCAATAAGTGCGAATCCGCTGCAGCCTCTTCCACTTCTAGCTTATAGAGACCCTATTCAACTAGGCGAAACTCCTTAAAACGAACCTTCTCACGAACCTTCTTAAGATGGATTAACTGAGCGGAAGCAGCAAGACAAGACTTAAGAGCCCGTTGCTAAGCATCAGCAGCCTCCTATTTAGCGTTACAAGAACAGCAGAGCTCTGCTAGAGCAACCAAAAGCTCGTTATTAAGCTTTATAGCGGCAGATTAAACACGAGACCCTATAATAAGTTACTTAGGGGACTTAAAGACTGTTAAGAGTTATAAGACACGTACACTTAGTGTTAGAGACAGATCTAACATTGCAGGAGGACTGCATATTTAATCGGGTACACTTAGCACAGGAAGAGGGTTGGCAAATGGAGGGAGCCGCAATTGCAATATATACTAACTTCTTGTCGGCATAATAAGAATAAGAAGGCATGGCCTTACTTAGAGAAAGAATCTAGAGTACTACGCGACGGCAATGGTTAGTAGAAGAAGAAGAAGAAGCTTTAGGTATAGTAAGTAAGGATATCAACTAAATTAATTAGACGGACATCACGCCTCTAGTGGATAACTTGGAGATGTTAGGAATCTTTAAGGACAAAGATAAAGAGGAGGGAGATAGTGTTACAGACAGCTTAAGTACAATATTATAACTACTTAGAGAAGAGTTGGTAGAAGCTAGTTAGTTAATATAGGCACGGTCTAGGATGGATCCGGTAGAACTATGTAATGAGGAATAGTAACCAAGGTTATATGGTTAGGTCTATAATCTATGGAATTAGGAAGATATGGGATCTATAAGCAGATTAACGGATTAACGGATTAACAGATTAACAAAGCAAAGGGATTTCTTAGGCGTATGGTTGTATATTTAAAGGACCACAGTCCCTACCAAGATAGTTCTCTCTTTATAGTGAATCTTAGAGTACAATTAGAGTTAATCTGTTGGGCAACCACTCTACCAGTTATTATTATATTGTTGATTTATTCTTACCTACATACCTAGCCTAATAATAGGACCTACTGTAGTTACTACTACAAGGTTCCGTTATACTTTCTACCATTCTAATAGACTAGTAAGCTTCTACTGGGACGCTCTTAGTTAATATAGCCATTGCTATAGCGTACTATTAAAACTCATTGCTTGTGAAGTTCTTCCCAGTATTATATGTAATATAGTTAGGTGGTCTAATGTAGGTGTTAATCTAATATAGTTATAGGATGTCCCAGGTATATTTTGCGGAGATATTGCGTAGCTATCTTGCGGCTTAAAATCCAGTAGCTTTGTTAATAACGTAGAGGATGGGGTTTCTATTAATATATATAATATTAATAAAGATAGAATAGTGAAAAGTGAAGTCTTGGTCTTCTTGTAATGTAAACTTAAACTATTTAGGGGATTTGCCGTATTTCTAGCAGAGGGAATAGTACTTAATAAGGTAGTTAATGACCTGCTTATTAATGTTGTTGTGGCCAGAGCATTCTAATACCTTATATAGCTTGTCTGCCAATAGATGTCTAAAGCGACAGTAGAGTTGGCGGAGTTCAGTAGTAGTTAGGTAGTAAGGGTTTTAATTAAACGAGTGGGTTATAAATAACTGCAGTGACTCTTCCTATAATAGGAAGGGGTGACCAAATTGGCAAACCACTAGCACCGATTTTGTTAGGGTGACTAGAACGTTCTTAAGGTTATTGTAATAGACCTTTAGTATATCCATGTCTGCAAAACATAGTAGGAAGAGTATATCGGCCTTTATAATATAAAACTCAACATTACCAATTAGTATATTAACCGTAACGGAGCCAATAGAAGAGGTAAAACCGATGCCGAACTGGACGTTAATAGCGCCAGCCTTTAAGGTATTGATAAGGGTATTATAGGTCTTTCTATATGCGAGGTATTGTCTATAACCTACTGTTAATCTCTTTAAAGCTCTGGTGTTAATTATTACTCCATAAAACTTATTAAATGTATATTAACTGGTAGCAATATAGGCAAATAGGTCTAAGTTATTGTGGTAAGCAATTAAATTGGTGCCGGTAATTATATAGGTAAAGGATTAGTCTGTTAAGTTAGTTACAGTATTAATAGCTCCTTTATGCTATATCGTTTTAAAAGAGGTAAGGAATAGTTTAGTCTATTCTTAGGCTGGAGATACTAGTAGTAACTTAATATTAATTATAAGAGCTTCTATTGCCTTATTAATAGATTCTGAGTTAAGTTTATCACCATTGTTATCTGTTCCCTTATACTTAGCAATGTACTATTAGGCATGTCTATTAAAGCGGCGGTTAAATCTGTCCTTAAACTTCTTCTTTAATTTATTACGTTCTTCTCTAAAGTGTTTAAATAACCAACAACCCTCTTTATTGCAGATAAAGCAGCGCTTTTTTAGTAATGTATGTCAGCTAGATAAAGATAATTATGTTCTATAAAGTAATTAGGGGTATTATCTATGGTAGCAGCGGTTGGTAAAGAAGGCTTGGGGGTTCTTATTATTTAACTTTTTAAATGTTGTAATGGAGGATTGTAAGTTATTAATTGGGCCAGTTAAGCTGTTAGAAGGTTTAAAGTAGGTATATTAATACACTGGTAACTCCTAGCAGGCGTTAATAAGCTTATTATAAAGGAACTTGTCTGTGTATAAATCTGGGTTAAGACTATGCTAGAGGTGTCTTAGTTCTTTAATAAGTAACTATAGGCAATCTAAGGTTAATTTTCTAGTATTCTTGCTCTTGCCTATTGTGGACTTTAGAGTTATTAAGTTCTATCATCCTAATATACCGCGTCTGTATTTAGGTCCCTTAAAGTAATTATATATGGCGTCACAGATTTGGTTAAATAAAAGGGTTAGGGTAACGCCTTTAAGGTTAGTATAGTAGTGGTTAAGTGCTAGACCGCGTAGTATTATAGGGTAGGCTTTAACCTTGGCTTCTTAGGGTACGTTAGCTCTGCTACAGAGGTTGTAAAAGATGGTAAGTTTAAAGTCAAAGTTATTATCTTCTCCACTGTACTTATTGTCTTCCGCATATATTTTTATAAGGTTTATTAACTCCTTACTAAAACCCTAGTTTTAACTCTGTCCCCTAGGTGGTTCTAGTTATAGGGTTAAGTTAATATAATTAGGTTCCTGTTGTAGGGGTGGTATAGGGGTAGGTTAGGGTGTAGTGGGTGGTATTATAAGTAGGGTGGGGTTTGTGGTTGGTGAGATTAAGATTAGGGTTTTAATGGTACTGGTACTGGCGAAGTTGTTCTTAAGAAGGTAGCTAATTCATCCTAAGGTAAACTTTCCTCTAGTTACCATGTGCTCCTTAATCTTATACTTAGTTCATTCTATAGGGTCTTCTTCTTACAAGGTGTTAAATAGCAATTCAGGGACTATAGTATTCCTATGCTTCCTTATCTATACGCCATTGGTCTATAGAAATGTTTAGAGCTTTTAGATACCAATTTAGTTACAATCCTTAAAGATTTATATTATAAAGTTTTAGAAATCTTCCTTATAGACCTCCTATAGTTTATTATCCTTAAGGTTATATGCTTTGTATTCTAGGATCTTGAACTTTACAAATTTATTAATATCCTTTATGGTGGTTTCGTCGGACTATAGGTTAATACCTTTAGGCCATTTCTCCTATCCTGCGTTAACTTGTGCTCTAATGTCTAATATATTAATTGTTATCTTATTAGGTTCTGGCTGAAAATGTGTAATGGACGCGAACCAAGGGCCTATTAAAAGGGTTGGTTCCTTAAGTACCTAACGCGTTTAAGATGCGTAATAGATGCAAACCAAGGGCCTATTAGATAGGGGTCGGTTCTTTAAGTACCTAAAGGCTGTATATAAAAAATTAAGGGCCTATTAGATAGGGGTTAACTTTTTAAGTATACGTTAACTAATACTCCTTAACGTGATCTAGGTAGTATAAAATGCGTAATAGACGCGAACCAAGGGCCTATTAAAAGGGGTTGGTTCCTTAAATACCTAAGGGCCGTGTATAAAAAATCAAGGGCTTATTAGATAGGGGTTAACTTTTTAAATACATGTCAACTAATGCTCCTTAGCAGGTGAGGTTAGTAAAGGCCTTTAGCAGGGACTAATTAAGCTCGTCTCTCTTTATAGATAATACATCTCCTAATCTATGATCACTAATTAGTGTCTATATCACTTCCGGTAATACGTATCACTATTGTAATAGTATTAGGGTGGTAACTAATTTAATTAATACTTATTAATTCTCCTATTCTACAGGTGGAATTTGGTGGAATTCTTAAGCTCGCTTAGCTTACGTAATCAACCCCTTTTGACTCGCGTTCGTAGGCAAGTTGCCGCAAATTGCCCTAGATTGCCGTCACGTAATGGCAATTTGCGGTCACATAACTGCAAGGACGCAACCTTAATCAGATAATACTAACTTCTAACTTCTTAATATTAGCCTAGAGACTAGCTTTATAAAGCCGTTATAGGACTTTATAGATATGCTTTTTATATTCTAGTTTATTTTTAGAGTAAATTATAATATTATCTAGGTAGGCTGTGTGGAAATCATTAAGGTAGTTAAAGAGTATGTTATTTATATACTGTTAGTATATAGCTAGTCCATTAGTCAGTCTAAAAGGTAGTACTTTATATTTATATAATCTATAGCGGGTTTAAAATATAGTAAGATCCTTAGATTTAGGGTCTATTTTAATCTGGTAAAAGACCTAGCGGATATTAAGCTTTATAAAGATCTTAGCCTTACTTATATAGGTTAATATTTTATTAAGTAAGGGGAGCGGATATTAGTCTTTATAGGTTATATAATTTAGTTTATAGTAGTTAATACAGAAATAGAGTCCGCTATTAGACTTTTTTGTAAAAAAAATAGGTAAGGTAAAGGGGACTTAGCTAGGCTCAATAAAGCCCTTATTAAGGTTGTTAATAAGGTACTACTTAGTAGCCTATAGCTTATTAGTAGATTGCTAGTAAAGGGGGCTATAGCTAAGGGTGTTTTCTTTATCTAGGTTAATCTTAATCTTATAGTTATATAGTTAGTGTGGCGGGAGTATATTAGATACTGCCTTAGAGAATATATTCTTAAATTCCTAGTATTAGCGGAGTAGTTTTTGTTCTACTAGCTCCTTATCTATAAGCTTACTTTCCCTACTAAGCTAATTACAGGCTAGAGCTTCTTTATCTTTAATTATCTAGTTAATTTTATATAAGCTAGTTGTAAAGACGATAGTATTAAGCCGTTTTAAGTTCTAGTAGAACCATATGGCGCTAATATAGCAGATATTAACTAGTAGGAGGTATATAGGTTTCTTTATAGATATTTTGTAGATTATATTTTATAGTTAAGGGTTTATAACCCTCCTTAGCTCCTATTCTATCTTCTATAAGTTATCTTTTTAGTCTATATATTTAGTATAGCGTCTAATATTCCTTACTGTTCTTTATAGCTGTATAGGGCCTAAGCTAGCTAGCTTATTACTAACTTCCTAGGTTTCTAGTACTGGTGGTGTAATATTAGTAGTTTAGGAGCGGCGTAGTATACGGACCTGTTGCGGATTAAGCTATATATCTTTCTTAAAGGCCTAGTCCCTATATATAGCATTAGCCTAGTAAACGGTGTCTATCTATAGCCGTATAAGGTTTTCTATTATAATGCTGATTTCCTTTATAAAAGAAGGT
>Ga0307507_10001362_pt1 | contig 54755 bp, 30 predicted proteins | sample 7_EM_MG_FD_207223 | JGI IMG/M metagenome (GOLD analysis project Ga0307507, IMG submission 207223) | Populus trichocarpa ectomycorrhiza microbial communities from riparian zone in the Pacific Northwest, United States - 7_EM | ecosystem: Host-associated > Plants > Roots > Unclassified | place... | reverse complement strand
TAGTATTACAGCGCTAGTAGAAAATAGTAGATTGTGGTAAATAGTTGTAAATAGTTACAAACAGTTGCAGATAGTTTTAGATAGTTACAGTTATATAACTCAAGGGCCGCATAAAACCTTAAGCGGCACTACTATTCTTCTCCTTTTCTTTCTCTAGCTCTAGATTCTTGTTTATAGACAATCCAATTATATAGGCTTGCGCGACCCTCTTGCTGTGCTTATACCTCGATTGACCAAGTCGCTAATACTTAACACCTTAGATATCTATATAATTAGAGCTACCCCATTAGTATAACTTACTAAAAAATCTAAATATACGATCTTTACTATTATAATAGCCGATATTAAAAAGGCCTTAGCGCTAAAGAAGTATACTAACCCTACTATAAAAGTACTAGTATACTACTATAAGTACCTAGAGGTATTCTTATAAAAGGAAGATAATAAGTTAGTAGAATACTAACTATATAACTATAAGATTATATTCAAAGAAGGAAAACAGCTAGGATTTAGACCCCTATATAGAATGTCCTAAAATAAACTCTAAGTAATGTATACTATAGGTGACCCGTCTATACGGATGACCTATCTACCTCCCTACCAAAACGCAACCTACTAACTTTTAACCGCGATGCATTAACAACCTAATATATAACTACCTTCTTATGAAGCAAATATTAACCTAGCTATTTTAGCTATTAAACACGACCAAATTGAAAGTGAGTGACGCGCTGCTACTACGTATAATATTCCCCAAACTACGCTACGCGACTAACGCACCAGAAGACTCTCAAAACTCAATTATAAGCCTAAATTAAAGAAACTTACTAAGCTTAAGGAGCAGGTAATTATTTAGTATATACTCAACCTAAACAAACGAGGATTTGCGCCTACCTTTAATGCTGTATAAGCAATAGCTAATAGACTGCTTGCTGAGCGTGGCGCTGGCCAGGTCAGTATAAACTGGCCAATAACCTTTGTTAGACGTACTCTAGGGATTAAACCGCATATTAATTAACCGTATAATCGACAGTAAGCGCTCTATAAGGATCCAGAGATTATTAGTAAGTAGTTTACGCTTATAGAGCTTATAAAGGCAAGGTACAGTATTACGGACAATAATAGCTACAACTTTAATAAGACTGGCTTTTAGATAGGGGTTATAATAAGCCAAGTGGTTATTATAGGCTTAGAGATGCGTAATAGGCTAAAAGCTATACAACTAGGCGATTGCGAGTAGTCTATAGTAATCTAAGGGATTAACGTAATAGGATGGGCGATTCTACCCTTTATTATCCTCGCGGCTAAGACCCACCTCTCTAGCTAGTATTAGGGTATTAATATACTAAAAGATTGGGTTGTTAGTGTTAGTGAGAATAGCTAGACAATAAATAAGCTTAGTATTAAGTGGCTAAAGCACTTTAATAAGCACACAAAGAGTTATATAGTTGGCGAGCATCGGCTACTAGTTATTAATGGCCACGAGAGCTATAAGTTGCTGGACTTCCAGGCTATATGTAAGGAGAGTAAAATTATTACACTTTGTATGCTAGTATACGTATTATATCTACTACAGCTGCTAGATATAGGGTGTTTCTTGCCGTTAAAGCGCGTATACAGAACTGAGATTAATAGCTTTATCCGTAACTACATTAACTATATTAACCATATTAACAAGCTATCCTTTCTGGTAGCCTTTAAAATAGCCTTTGACCGCGCCTTTATAAAGGCTAATATCTACGCAAGCTTTTAAGGCGCTAGGTTAGTCCCTTTTAACCTAGAGGCAGTGCTTTTAAAGCTTAATGTAAAGCTACATATACTAACACCCCTAGTAGTAGATAATACCCCATAGGAGTTAAAAACACCTAGTAATACCCATAAGCTAAAGGCTTAATTAACCTTAATTCGCGATCAAATTTAAAACTACTAGAATTCTTTACCTATTAGAACTATTGCGCCGTTAAATCAGCTTATTAAGGGTGCTTAGATAATAATGCATTTGGCTGTACTACTAGGTAAGGAGAACGTAGCACTTAGGAAGGCTTATAAGGCTTTAAGCTAGCGTAAAGCATGTAAAAAAAAGCGGATTTAGAAAGGGGGGACCTTAACAAAGGAGGTAGGCGCTAAGTTAGCCGCTTAAAAGTGTAGTGGTGGCTAGGATAAGGGTAGAGAGGTTGGAGGGGATGTATCCAATAATGAAACTATACGCAAGAAAAGGTGCTGCAAACGTTATAGAGAGACTGGATATAATTCTCATATATATAAAGCTGAAGTATAATACTTTATAATACTATATCTTACTTTATATTGCTATATTTTATAGTATTATAGTGCTAGTTGCGCATAAAGGTTGCGTTTTGGTGGGGAGGTAGATAGGTTACCCGTGTAGACGGATTACCTATAGTATACGTTACTATAGAAGTACTTAGATAAATACCTAAGTAAAGGATTTATTAGAGTAAGCTCTTTGCCCATAACTGTATTTATAATCTTTATTAAAAAACCTAGTAGTGGTTTACGCTTTTATATAAACTACCGAGCTCTTAACGCTAGTACTATTAAAAATTAGTACCCGCTTTTATTAATTTAAAAGACACTAAACTAATTAAGTAAGGCTCGCTATTATATAAAACTTAACCTTATCTACGGATTTAACCGCCTCCGAATTATAAAAGGAGATAAATAGCTTATTGCATTCCGTAATAAATATAGACTATTTAAATACTTAGTAACGCCGTTTGGCCTTATAAATACCCTAAGTTAATTCTAATACTTTGTAAATAATGCCCTATAACCTTACCTGGACATTTTCTAGACTGCTTATATTAACGACATCCTCGTATATAGTAATAACCTAACTAAATATAAGAAATATGTTAATCTTATCTTAGAAGCCCTATATAAAGATAGTCTATAATTAGATATAAATAAACATAAATTCTATAAAATGGAAGTTCTATACCTTAGACTTATTATTTCTATAAACGGTATATAAATAGACCTAAAGAAGGTTAAAGTAATTATAAACTAGTAAGAACTTAAGAATGTTAAGGACGTAAAAGCCTTTATAAGATTTACCAACTTCTATAATAGTTTATTAATAATTTCTCTGCCCTAGTTTTACCCCTTATAGCCTTAACCTAAAAGGATAAAGCCTTTATCTTTAATAAAGAATATTAAAAAGCTTTTACTCACCTAAAGGTTATATTTACTACCGCACTTATACTTTAAGGGAAGCGGTAAATAGACACCCCCTAATTGATACGCGGACACCCCCCAATTAATACACAGACACCCCCCACTAATTGAGTTTAGTTCCTTCCTAATCAAGTTAGAATATTACATAAATTTAAGTTATTTGCATCTACATCGCGAAAATCAAATTGTTAAAATATAACTTTTATGACCTTGATTGCGCAGTACCCTATAAGGCGCCACGTGAACTTATTTAGGTGCTGCTACCTTTGCTTAATGTTTACGAACTGCCTCTGCGCCCCCGTCCCCGCGCCTGTCGCGCGCCCATACCCAAAATATTACCCCACCCCAGCCTCTAACTGTTGAGCGCCGCCACGGCCACTCAGCTGGCTCTATTCGCGTTGATACATCGACTTGTCGCAAGCCATCAGCATTTGAACAGAATAACGGGTATATCTCTAAACCCGCTGCTTTGGGCTGTTATTGATAAGGCCTAGCCAATAGGAGGCTCCTGTTTCGATGTCCATAATGAGAACTGCACACAGTTTTCCTGCACGGCCCTGAAACTGGCCCAAGCGTTACACCTTAGCGGGTTAAGGGATACGCGTGGGCGTAGGCGCGGGCGTAGTCACGCACTAATGCAGATGCAAACAACTTAAATTCAGGTGATATTCTAACTTAATCAGGAAGGAACTAAACTCAATTAGTAGGGGGGTCCATATACGGAGCTTCTAGCTAAAAAAACACCGCAAGGCTTGTGCGCAAGCCATTCCTTGGCGTATTAAGGCGGTAAGATAACAGCTTGCATCTTCCCCCACCAAAATTACTATAGGAGAGGATGTAATTATCACAAAGTGCATATAGAGCAGTTTATTGATAAAATGGGTTAATTAATTTATAATCTTGACTTGATGGTTCTTAATTATAACCTGGGGCCCCTAGGGCTCTATAAAGAGATTTACAATACACGTGCCCTATATACGTGACTTGTGTATATATCCCACGCCTTAGAGAATACAGATTATCTAACACACACCCTTAGCTTTGAGCTCTTTAAGGTTAAAGCTAACCACCTTCTTATGCCTATTAATGTGTTAATTAAACCGTAATCTTATCTAAATCCTTCTCCCTTAGGTCCTCTAGTTGCTTCTCCTTATTTAGCTGCTCCTTAATATTCACTATTCTGATTATATTGACGAAGCTTTAAAACCTCTGCTTGGGCAGGGCCTTTGTAAGTCCATTGCCGATTATCTCCTTTATCGCTGTCTATTGAAATAGTACTTGTCTCCTTGCGTATTCCTAACATAGCCAGTGTTAATAGATGTTAACATATTAGAGCTTCGTGATCAGCTTTGCCGTGTCTTTTGTAATTAGTTAGACTGTTAATAATTAGGGGCTTGTTCAGCTGTAACTTTAAACAGCCTGCTAATAAAGATAGCTTTTTTTACTATCTGAGATAGGGCTAACAACTTAGCTTCTATGCTTAACGTAGTTACTATATCCTACTTATTTTGCTCTCTATATATAATTGGTCTTAAATAGTGTTATAATATATCCTTGTAAGTTTTTTCTGTTAACGGAGTTGTCTGCGAATAATATATTGCTAGCATAGATAAATAATTGCGCTTTACTTCTACCGTCTCCACTATCTTGTCCTTTATTACTTATTCCTTTATCTCTCCCTTTCCCATTTATTCCTTCCTTATCTCCTCTATAGTAGATTACTCTACTCCTTGTGCTATATAGGTACTAGTCTCTAATATAGCATTATAGAAGCTGCTTCTCTTAGTAGGGATATAGGATGGATTAGTAGGTTTATATTAGGGGACGGAAGCGTTAGATAGATTAATTAGTGATTAGTAGGGAGGAGTTCTAATTCTGCCATAGGAGTGTCTAGAAGACGGCCTTTTAAGATATATCTTATACTAGTTAGCTATCTTCTTAATATAAGCTTCCTAGAATAGCTATAGGAGTCTCTGGCTACAATTATATAGTATATAAATTTTTAGGAACCATTTTAGCTCTTTAAGGGTACTTATCTGGTATTCCCTGCTTAGCTCCTTAATTGTTTCTTAAGCTTTCTTCTTATCTATCCTTTGGTAGTAGAAAACAATATTATTAACAGATAACTTTATTAAGATTGTAATGGAAAAACACGTTAACTGCATCTTTCTATATTATCTCTAGGTTGAATTTTGCGGTAATCGCTATAGATTATACTCGCCAATGCAGTAGCTTTTATAGGTAGGTCTTATTGAGCTAAGAATCTGCTGTCCCTTTACGTGCTTTTTTAATAATTACACACCTTAAGCGTTTGGCGGTACCGTTTTAAGCTTAGGTATGGCGCCAAAGGCTTAAATATAATCCCTTGGCGCTTCCTTAAGGTTAGTCTAGTTAATATGGAGGTTAGAATAGGGTTTATTAATATTCTGTTCTAAGAACCTTTATACGCTTAATTTTAGCGAGAATGTTAAAGGCTTATAGGTCCTGGATGACCTATATACAGATGCTATAGTTATGCATTACCTTTCGCATCTAAACAAATGTCTCTTAACAATACTCTATACTTCCGTTGGCGGCGTAGCAGTTAGCTTATATTAAACGCTAATAGACTTCCTGGTTGGATATATTTAATAGTTTATTGTCCATAACGTTCTTTATCTCCTTTATTGTCCCAGTAGTACCCTTATTTTTAAAGTAGACAGAACAACACTAGATTTGTATTAAAGTCCGTATAAAAGGCAACGTCCTTAAGACATAGGATTCCCTTACTCTTCTTAACTATCTCCTAACTCTTATCCTATTGTTATTAAGCTTCGTCTTCTTATTCTTTAAGTCTGATTTTAGTAACTAAATTAGCAAAATCCTTGTTCTATTCTACCTTCTTTAGTGCCCTATTAATATAATTATCTCTAATTATAACTCCTACAGGTCTCTTATCTTTAAATAAACACTAATAGTCCTAAAGTAAATGTCCTCGTCTTTCACACGCTAAGCACTTAGGCGTTGGCTTTTTTTAGGACGTCTCCTTAACCAATAACCCGGCTCTCTTTAAGCGGCTAGTATATACTAAGGCCTTTTCTTTTTATAAACCTTTAGTAGTATTAGAGTAATCCTTAATGGCTTGCTCTGCAAAGTCTATATTAAAGATATTCCCTTTTATAGTTATATTAGCTTTCTCTAAGAGTTTTCTAAGTCCTTCTTATAGCTCCTTTGCTACTCTATAGTATTTAAAAGATCTTAACTTCTAAGGGTTATTTAACTCAGTAGTGTACTTTATACAGTAGGTGTCGCTAAAAGGTTAAATGATTTCTGCTAAATCTTAAAGCTAGATTCTATTGGATATTTAAGGAACCTTATACTTCTCTCCTAGTAATATTATATGTTCCCATTAATCTAGCCATTAGTTTAATTTTAGTAAGTGTTTGAACCCCTTAAGGGCTTCTATATACTAGTATTATACCTTCTTTCTAATAAATAATAAGGTAGGTTCTATGTTCTCTTTTAGCCAGGAGAGCTATTCTTTAATAGTTAAGGAAGGGTTAAGTAGTAGCTTCTTCTAAATTAATACTGTGAATATAATCTGGGTACAGATCTATTAAAGATAATCTTCCTATCTTAGGAAATACTTTATATCCTAGTTGTAGTATTATCTACTATTCTTATATACTTTCTGTTGATTTATTGAGAGCTATATATATAAGGTTGTATCCTTATTAAAATTTATAACTTTTAGATAGGCTGGTTCTCATAATAGGCCTTATTAAGGTGCTGCATTATCTGGGTTAATATAGGCCTAAATTCGCTAATCCACGAGGGCTTGGAGTTGCTATAGCTATTGCTCCCAGTCTTCTGGCTTATTAAGAATAATCGTAGTTAACGAACTTATTAGTGGAGTTATTTAACTAATAGGCAAGTAAGGAATTAAAGTGGTATTTTGTTGTTAGAATTGTCCTTGTTAATAGGATTGTCTTTATTATTAGGATCGTCCTTATTGTTAGGATTGTCCTATAATAATAAGGTAGAATTCTATGGAATCTCGTAGAATCTCGTAGAATCTTATGTTAGAATCGTCCTGTAACAATTAAGGTAGGATTTCTATTAAAGTCTACGTCTTAATAATAAGGTGTTAGAGTCTAACAATGAGGTAGAATTTCTTTAAATGATTAAGTAATAGCTAAATAGCTTCTTAAGTCGGTGGACTGGGCTTATAACTGTTACAAAGTGCATATAGAGCAGTTTATTAATGAAATGGGTTGATTGATTTATAATCTTGACTTAATGGTTTTTGATCGTGACCTGGGGCCCCTAGGGCTCTATGAAGAGATTTACAATGTACGTGCCCTGTGTACGTGACTTATGTATATGTCCCACGCCTTAGAGAATATTGATTATCTAACAGCAACCTTTTATTACCCCAACTTATTTTTCTAAAAAATTTCCTCTACGGGCGCTCTATTATTTAACATCGCTACTAAGGCTTAGGTCCTTATGCTTAAGCAGAAGGGCTTTAAGAACGACAATATTTACGCCTATATAAAGGTCTCCTATAGACAAATTAATACAATTATAAGCACTGCAAAAGAGCGTGGCCAGAAGCCTAAGGAGAAAGGCCAGATTATTAATAAATATGTAGCTTAAAAGGAGGGCTTTAGGCAACCAAAGAAGCTTACAGAGGAGAAGATATAAGAAATTATTGGCGCTATATAGATAGATAGATTTAGTGTAGAGAAATCTACCACCTAGATTACTATAGAGGTTAATATCTTGCAAAAGTTAGTATAGCATGCTCTTAAGCGGTTAGGTCTTTAAAAAATAAAGCCAATAATAAAGCTAGGTCTTACAGCGGAAATAAAGGCAGCCTATTTTGTATAGTATCTTAAATATTAGGATTAGATATTAGAGCAGTGGAAGAATATTATTTGGACTGATAAGACTAGCGTTATCTTAGGTATTTAAAGAGGAGGAAAGCGTGTCTAGCGGAAAGCTGGCGAATCTTATACTCGCTATTATATATAACCCCGTTAGAAGGAAGTATCTAAATTTATATTTTAGGGTTCCTTTTCTTATTATAAGAAAGGGCCCTATTATATATAAAAGGCTAAGACTATAAAGAAGAAAGAAGCAGCTAATATATAGCTAAATACAATAAATAAATTTATTAAACCTTAAAAGAAGGCAGAGTAGAAGCTAGTAACAGTAATAGCTTAGATAGGCCTAAGGACTAAACTAGGCAAAAAACCGTAGTAGAAATTTATAAAGAAGAATAGGGCTATTATACGAAAGGGAAAGAAGGGTGGTATTAATTAATAGCAATATTAACAGGTTATCTTAAAACCACTACTTATCCTATTCGCTTAAGAGTGCTAAAAAAAGAGACCGTAGATAATTGTTTAAGAAGATAAAGCTCTATCTTACGCCTTACTATACTAATAACCTCTCTTTAATGCTGCTGGGGTCCCATATCTTAAATAGATGGGTAATTCGCCAGATCTTAACGCTATTAAGCCCTCTTAGAAGCATATAAAGTGGGAGACTATAAAAAAGGGCCTACTTAAAAATGCAAAGCTTGCTAAGGCTTGTTGGCTTTATAATTAGAAAGAGTTACCTTAACGGCAAATCCAGCGCTAGATTAAGAGAATACCTCAGCATATTAAGGAGATAATTCGGCTTTAAGGCGGCAATAAGTATATTAAGGGTTCTAAGCAGCCAATAGATAGAATAATCAAACGCCATATGCCTATTGTAGCATCTTAAACCTTTATCTTTATAATATTTTTAAGCTATAGGGCTCTAATTAGCGAAGTTTAAATAAGATCGGCATATAAATACTGCCGCTTGGTAGCTAAGCCACAAAATAGCGCTAAAAAAAGCCTTGCGGTGTTTTTTGGCTAGAAGCTCCATACCGCTTCCCTAAAAATAAGGTTTAGGGCATTACTGCATATAAACTTTAGAATATTTCTATATAATATCAAAAGCTTTAATATTTCTTAATTAACTTAATTTAATTAGAACCTCTAGATTAAATGCGTTTCTAAGCCCATAAGCTCTTAATTGATTAGATTAATTAAGTCTTGGCATTTAATTTGTTAGCGACTTAGTTAATTAAGGCACGAGTACGGCAAGAGGGTCGCGTAAGCCTATATAATTGGATTGTCTATAAACAAGGATCTAAAACTAGAGAAAGGAAAGAGGAGGAATAGAGGCACCGCTCGAAGTTATATACAATCCTCCGGTTATGTAAGCCCTGCGTCTATTATAACGTCTACTATAACTGCCGTTTTCTGCTAGTGCCGTAATATCACCCTCCCCTTTAGTAAAGCCTGCCCTTAGGCTTTATGTCCATATTACACCCATAGGGCGTTCTTGTCTTTATACTCTTCCAGTAACTTATTATCTTTACTATACTAGTACTCTATCTACTTATCTAGGTACTTTAGGGGCCTAGGTATATCTGGGTATTAATTATAGAACTCTTTAAGCTTTTAGGGGCAGCCTATAAAGTTCTAAGCGGGGTACTAGGTTAGATCTAGATTATATCCTTTCTATTAAATATAGTATTTTAGCGTTCTACGTACTAGTTTATAGGCTAGTATTTTATTAACTTCTCATTTATTATTGCTATTAACTTAAATTGGCAAGGGGGGCTTATTCCTTTGTCCAGGTAATGGGTTATTTATAGCTTTCTATAGCTTATTGGGTAAGAATTTAGGGTAGACCTTAATCAAATCTGGGAGCTTTACCTTATATAAGTTGTCTATTTTCTAAAGGACCTTATATAGTCCTGCTATTTAGTAGTCTAGCTTATAGCTAGGCTATTTAGTCTTCTAGTTCCTTATTATAACCTAAACTATATTGCCTATAGTAAAATTAGGCTTGCGCCTATGCTTATTTACCTAATGTTTTATTAATCTTTAGGCCTTTTTTAGGTTTATATAGGCTACTTTCTAAGCTTCTTCTAAGTATTTAGCATACTACTGGGCTTCCTTATAAGATAGTTTTTTGCGTATAGTTTATGGCCCTTTTGTTCTTTCCTAGTTAAAGCTTATATAGGGTAAATACCCCATTTCTAGTTAAATAGGTGCAAATCCTGTAGAATTATAGGGTAGGGTAGCCTGGGCGTAGTTTATTAGAGGTAGCAGTTTGGCCTAATTATCCTAGAAGTAGTTAATAAAGAGTTAGAGTCTCTAGTCCAGATACTAATTTATAATCTCTGTCTGGCCATTTATCTAGGGGTAATATACTATAGAGAGCTTTAGCCTAATACTAAGGATTTAGGTAAACTTGTTCCAGAAAGCTAATATAAACTATAGCCCGTAATTGGATACAATAGTATCTAGTAGTCTATAAATTTGGTAGACGTAGTAGATATATACTAAGGCTACCTCTTTAGCATTAATATTCTTATAATAGAGGATTAAAAATAGGCGCTTGCTAAAGCAGTTAACTATAACTATAGCTATATTATATCCATTACGGTCTATAGGTAGCTTGTAGAAATCTATAGAGATATACTACTAGGGGCGCTCTGGTATTAGGAGTGGTTTTAATAGTCCTAGGGTCTTATCTTGTGGAATTGTAGACCTATACTAGTTGTTATAGTTTCGTACGTATTAATTAATGTCCATAACTATTCTGGGCTAGTAGTAATAGTTACTAATAATTTTGCGTGTCTTATTCTTTCCTAGGCAGGCTATAGAGACCTAGGTATATACTTTAGCGATAAGCTAAGTTTATAAGTTCTGCTCTTTAGCTACTACTGTCACGAAGTGCATATAGAGCAGTTCATTGATGAAATGGGTTAATTGATTGATGATCTTCTTGATCGTTCTTAATGATTGATTGACCTTGACCTAGGGCCCCTGGGGCTCTATAAAGAGATTTACAATGCAGGTGCCCCGTGCACGTGACTCGTGCACATGTCCTACGCCTTAGAGAATACAGATTATCTAACAACTACTAGCCGTTCTTAGTGCTTAAGTAGTCCGTTTTTAAGGGACTATAGGCTAGTAGGGCCCTTTGCCTTCTCGCGGTACTTCTATAAAGAAGGGGCCGTACGGTTTATCTTTAGTAACTTATTAATAAGGTTGGGTTTAGAGGGGTTAATAGGGCATATCTTGGCGCCTAAGGAGTCTGTACTTAGTTCTGCCTATATCTAAGGGTTAAGGTACTTAGGTTATAGTAGTGTCTAGTTCTGTAATATAATCTTCGCAGCTATCTAGTTTTCTAGGTCCTACTTATATCTTATAAGGGCATCTATATAGTTAATAGCACTTAGCCTGTATATAATTAGGAAGTTAAACTGCGGTAGGACGTTCGCCTAGTGTGCTTGCCGTGCTATAAGGGCCTTAGTAGTTATAAAGTATTCTAGTGCCTTATAATCCAACACTACCTAAATAGGCTTAGGGGTTCCCTCTAGCTATGCGCGCCAGTGCTAAAAGTTAGAGATAATAGTCAGCATCTTTTTATTATAGATAGGGTAGTTTAACTCAGCATCTACTATAGTCTTTAAGTAGTAAGAAATAGGGTGCTATTCCCCGTCTAGCTATATCTGGGAGAAAATACTAGCTATTATACCATCTAAGGTATCCGTTTCTAGTATAGAGGGCCATTCTAGGTAGAAGTGGGCGAGTAGCGGAGCAGAGACTAGCCGTTTCTTAAGTTTATTAAAGGTCTGTCCATAGGCAGTGTTAAAGAAAGAAGGTTAGTCATTTTAAGTAAGGCGGTTTAGAGGCCAAGCAATCCTTCTATAGTTTTTAATAAAGTATTAGTAGAAGTTACAGAACCCTAAGAATAACTATACCCCTCTTATAGTCTATGGGGGTTCCTACTAGTTAATTATTACTGTTTTTTTTAGTATATACCTAGGGGCTTTTAGAAGCTGCTAAGGCTGGCCTTTAGCTAGCCCTTAGCACCTCCTTATAAGCTCCTCAGGCCTACAGCCCTTCTCTCCTTATTAGTTTGTCTCTATATAAGGTATTGTTATACTTACTCTTTACTATATTGTCCTCTTTTATTAACTCTCCTTATAACTTATACTTAGCTTACCTACTCCCTACCATATACCTAGGCAATAGCCTTATATTTAAACCAATCCTATACCCTTGCGGGTAGTAGTTAGTAGTAAGCTAAGGGCTCCGCGCTTAAGCAATTTTATATTTTACAATCCTCTACTTTTACCTAGGACAGTCGCGTTTACTACAATATAGTAGGTATACTAGTAGACGCCTAGCAGATCGTATCCGTATATAAAGGTTTATTAAAATACGGATTAAGGTCCTCTACCCTACATAGAATAATTACATATACTGCAGAGCAGCTACACTAGCAGATATCTGGCAGATCGTATCCGTATATTATAGTTAGTAGATATAGATTAGGAGATAAGGGAGACGGTAGCTACCTAGCTAAGGGTTAAGGCTATCCAGATCGTACGCAATTATCTCCTAAGTTAATTAGTATACCTATATACAATCGGCAGTGTAGCGGTACAGCTCTACCCTAATGGCGACCTAAAGGTAATTTAATTACTATCTAAAAGCTTTTTAGTAGGAGTTAAGGGGGATCCTATATAATTAAGCTTATAAATACTTAATAGGCTAACCGCGGTTTACTTACTACAGAGGTCCCACTAATAAAGATTAGAAGGTTAAACGTCCTTAAAAAAATATAGCTACCTTAAAGGCTATCTAATTGCTATTTAATAGCTATCTAAAGAACTAACGGCTAGCTTCTAAAGCTATAGCTACTACCCTCTCTTCTAGATTAAATATAATTAAGGGCTATGGCCTAACCTAGAGACTCTCTAGTAATTAGCTATAGAGCTACTAAGACTTAATTGTAGGCGATTGTCTCTTATAAAGCTATAGCTCGCTAAAAAGCTTTAGCTTTAAGATTAAAGGTAATCTCTAAAATTGTATGTGGTTTTATAAGCTACTGTTTACTTTAAGAGCTATATAGCTCTAAGATCCTATATAATTGCTTAAGGGCTACGGCCTAACCCAGAGACTCTTTAGCTGTTAGCTATAGAGCTGCTAAGACTTAGCTATATACGGTTGTCTTTTTAAGATTAATTATATATAATTAAATCTTACCCTACTAGTGGACACTCTTTTCCTTTCTAAAAGACCTTTTTTCCTACTAGGTTTTGGTTATAGGTTAAGGTTTTTATTAAGGCTGCTTAGCTCTATTAAAAGCTATAAAATAGTTTGCCTAAGAGAATAGCGGCGGCTTAAAGATCCTACGTAATTAAGCTAGCTCTAAGTGGAGACTATCTAGCTATTAGCCATAGAGCTAATAAGACTTAATTATATACGGTTATCTCTTTAAGACTGATTGTATGCGATTAAGTCTTACCCTATTAGTAGATACTCTTTTGCTTCCTAAATAGGCCTTTTTCCCCACTAGGTTTTGGCTATAGGTTAAGGTTTTTATTAAGGCCGCTTAGCTAGTCTTTTTCCCTATTTCCCTATATAAGCAAGGCTTCTATATTACTTACCTTCCTTTATATATAGAAATTAATTAATTTAGGTATATAGGCTGGGGGCCAGCCCTAACAAAGAGGGGGGCAATATAAGGGATCTTTTGGCCCCTTACTCGGGTACACGCCTAGGGGCTCTTAGGAGCTGCCAAGGCTAGCCTTCGGCTAGCCCTTCTCTCCTTATCGGTTCGTCTCCGTACGAGGTATTGCCATACCTACTCTTTACCATATCGTCCTCTTCTATCAACTCTCCTTATGACTTATGCTCGGCTTGCCTGCTCCCTACTATATACCTAGGCAATAGCCTTACAATATACTACTATAATATTAAAAAATTAAGTTTTTATATCTAGTTTTATATTTAATTATTTAATAATTTAACTATATAAATATTTTGTTAAAATTTTAAAAAGTTTAATACCTTTCTAAATATGTAATATTTTATAAAAAATTATTTCGTATTATTATTTTATACTACTATAAGTATAATATATAAAAATTATATGCTATTTTATAAAGGGGTTGAAAAGTTATTATATTTTTAGTGGGGTAAAAAAGCGTGCATAAGGTGGGACCGTGTACAAGGTGGCCTAAACGCTTATAAAAGGTACGTATGGTCACACATTTCAGCGTATTTTATATCACACTGGGCGGATATATAAACTACCACCAGCCCCTGAAAAATACCCAATGTCACAGTATTAAGCAAAAATACGCTTAATACGCCAAGCTTACTATTACCTTCCAAAGATACACTGTAATTCTCACCCCTATATTTCGGTGATGACTGTAAACCACCACTATTTCGCCTGCGTATAACCCTATTTTAGCCACATATTAGTCTCCCCTTTTATCTTATTACCTATACCTTGCTCATATATATATAGACGCTTTAGAGCTATATTTACAATTAAGTTGCTCGTTCAATTCCCACACACTGCAAAGCTTACATATGGCGAGCCCTAGTCCCAGCTGACGCGATTCTCGCGACTAGTTTCAAAACGTCTAGCCATAAGGCCCTCATATCACGTTCCGCAGCCGAGATACGAATGTCTGAACGATCCAAACGCGGCTGGCTTGGCCATGTAAGTGATAGACCGGATGTTTGTGCAAGATATGCTACTAATACAGGGTTTGGGGGATCTATGAGCCGAGCCAAAGAGTGACGTCTTCAGCCGATTGTGTGTGTACGTGTGTATGGAGGGAGTTAGCTCAGAGTTGCATCGGCTGTCGCGCTCATCCCAGGGTTGGCAACGATAATTTTATTCATTGCTTCATAACGATATATTCATTCATAAGGAGTGATAACGATTGAAAATATCGTTGCCAACCCTAGCTCATCCCTTGTAAAAAGGTTAACGATCAGGACTAGTTAAAACCATCTAGCAATTAATTGCACTTTGTTGTTTCATTGGCCTGGGCAATCTGCGTGCCGCATACTTGAAATTCGGCCGTCGAGATCTCGGGCGGCGGAGTAGCCCTGACTATTTCATCTTTACCAGAATATTTTCAGCCTTCCTGTTCCTTCCACTGGACCAGATACTAGACCCTCTTGCGCATTTTAACCTAGCGGAAGGGCTTTGTACTAACTAATTAAAGTGAGATGAGAGGATAGGTGAAGATCAGGTATTCACACACAAACCACGTTAACCACCGTCAGTCGTATGAAATAAATCTATTAAAGTTCCCGTACCGGCCAGCGTTTGGGTCATTTCAGCCAAGTATTAGGTAGATGTCCCAAATACCCAATCTGATGCATTGTGAAGAGCTCATGCACGCAAGGCTGCAAGCAGCAGTCAACATGCCATCATCCGCATCCTACTACCAATCTGATCCAGCCAATTAGATTCAGTAACGTCGAGCAACGGTTCTAGGCCACAGCCGCAGCATTTGCCATGAAAGCAAGACGACACCCGAGCAATGCCTAATTAACACCTCCTATCATACATGATCTCATAATCCTCAGTCTAGCCTAACTCCGTAGAACAATCAGAAATGCATAATCCTCTTTCAGCTTTAGACCTAGTGGAATGCCATGATGAGATTGAGAATGCCTCCTTCAGGATGGAAACCGAAATGGAAGGTAAGGATGGGTGAGGCATACCTCAAAACTGCGGATAGAATAAAGGTGTGCCATAGGCTTCTTCTGAACGGTAAATTTTAGTGTTAGCCATTCAGACTCCTTTAATCAAATCATATAGGTGATGTACAGAGCTGTAATTCCTTGCCTTGAAGTCGATCATTCTAACTCAAAACTATGCCAATGCGCCAATGCTTCTATCTGCGGAAGCACTTCCGGTATTCGGAATGGCTTTGTTAGAACGAGGTCCTAGTAAAGTAGTATCAGTATGATTTCTATTCCATATACGATTTAAGCAGGTAGAAATAAAGTATCTCAAAGGTTTCAACGGCAGAGTTTTTCTCCTCCGTCAGAGGTGATGAAGCGCGTAAAGGGCCTTTCACTCACCATTCCTGTCTGCATCGCAACAGCGATCTGCTCACTCCTCGCATTCGCGGTGACGGCGATGACGGGCACATGTGCTCGCAGTTCGCCGTCCTGTTGCATTTCGCGAATCTGGCGTACGCAGCTCAACCCATCCATCACGGGCATTTCAAGGTCCATTAGCAGGACGGATAGCGGGATCGGCCAAATCATGGTGCCCTTACTACTCCTCCGCTGGATGCCTAGCCCTACTTGTTCTGTAGTAGCAAAGGAGCCTCTCTTCTTGATTTCGGCGGCTGGAGGATGCGGCGAGGTGGCGAAATGACTCTGCTGTAGAACGTCAAGAGCTTCTAGACCATTATTTGCAACATGAACTACGCAGCCAAACCGCCGGAGCTGCTGGGCCATAACTTTTTGGTTGATGAAATTGTCTTCGACAAGTAGCACGTGCATGTATTTGGCGCTAGAACTTCGAGTCGAGGGCGTTGTTAACGGTGCAACAGCTGCCTCGAGTTCAGATCTAGACAAGATTACAGATTGCCGGCGGTTCTCCAGAGTCGAAAGGGGGGCATTAGGCTTTACAAACTCAGCAGGATTCTCTTCGGATACTCCGAGACGAGGCACTCCTTTAGAAGAATTTTCAGCAGTTGCTTCCTTAGTAGGCATGTGGCGACGCGCTTTGATGTAGAATGTGAAGGTGGTACCATAGCCAGGTACAGAAGAGACCCCAATCTGGCCGCCTTGAAGCTCAGTCAGTTCTCTTGAGATAAACAAGCCAAGACCGGAGCCGCCATATTGACTATGGGTTTTTGGTGAAGTCTGTGAGAAGCGAAGAAATAAGAGCTTCATTTCCTCCTCGCTGAGACCCCGCCCAGTATCTTCAACGGCGTACTGAAGGTAGATGTCCTCTCCAGTGCCCCAGTCAGGCGAGAGCGCATGCTCAGGTCGCGAGTCGCGCTGAGGAATGTATGAGACATTGTGTGTGCCGACCGATGGGCGAGATAGAGAGGCGGAGAGGTATATCGTTATCGAACGTTGTTGCCGGGCTTGAGTGAATTTTATTGCATTTGTCAAAAGATTGATAAGGACTTGTAGGACACGACTTGGGTCTACCAGTACGGTATCGATGGACAAATCTTCGTAAGGTGGGTCAATCGAGACATTAATCTCAATGTCCGCACTCTGAAGCTCGGCTTCGTACATCCTTATAGCTCTTTGGATGAGTGCAATAGGCTGAACGATTTCCGGGGAGACTTCGAGGAGGTTGGAATCCAGTTTAGAAAGTGTAAGAATATCATCCACTGAAAATATCAGCAAATGCCAAAATCAGAGCAAGTAGCTTTGTAAGGGTAACCATACCGATACGTTTTTGATGCTGTGCACATAGAATGATGGTCTTCGCTGCATCGACAATGTCCTCCTGAACATCTCCGTGGGCGAGTATTTCGGCTTCATGAACATAGTGTACTCCTAGACGCGGTGCATTTATTAGGGCGTAGACTATTGGTGAGAAATAAATGAATTGGAAGAATGCATGATATGATGGATCAAGAACTTGACGCAATGAGAAATTATGCCGTGTTTTCGATTTAGAAATATTAAATTGAGATCGGGGGGTGAGAGCGAGCACAACAGAGCAGTGGGGTGATACCTTCAACTGGCTGTTGTAAAGATGTGAGAATTCCATCAGCTGTTTGGATGATAGCGGAGAGTGGATTCCTTATCTCATGCGAAGTCTAAGCCAATGCGTTAGAAGGTCCATAATTCGCAATGTGAGGAATTTTCCTACCATATCGATGAAATTCTCGCTTCGTCTTTTATTCTCAAGCGCATCCTCCAATCTCTTTGATTGCAGATGCTCGGACCACTTTTGATGAGAGATGTCAGTCAGCCAACCCATTACCACCCGGCAGCTTCCATCCTCGTTGAGCTCGGGAATTGCATTTGAGAGAAGCCATCTGTGCCCTGTTGTGTCCTCACTATCGGTCTTACCTGTCGATGATGTTTTATGCCGGCTGACGCGGAACTCGAATGGTTGAATAGCCTCGCCAGAAGCCAGCCTTTTCCACTGCTGCTCTACAAAAGGACGATCTTCCGGTATAATTACGTCGGACCAAGTCCCAGGGCTGAATTCTTGTTGAGAACGACCGGTCAATTGACAATATGCTCGGTTCATCCATATAACAGTCGCATCGGCCCGGAACATCGCACAACCCACAGAGGCAGCCTCAGATAAACGTCTGAACATATGTTCGGTACTTTCGGCTGCCTGAGTCCTTTGCAAGAGCTCTTTGGATACAGACGCATATCTCAAAGCAGTTTCCTCTGCTACCATTTTCCTGCGCCGCTCCTCTTCAAGCAGGGAGACCGAAGCAACAGATTTAGCCAATTCTTCAGATAGAAGCCGCACAAACATCCAGTAATGATCGTCGACGGAACTTTGTGGGTTCATGCCAATTATTAGAAACGCCTTGGAACTTGCGCCATCTATAGAGGGAATCGAGCAAACGATTGTTTTCTTAAAGAGGTCTCCAAGGTTTTGATCCAGAGAAACAGGCTTTGTCAATATTCCTAAAAAGTTGCTTTCATTATCTTGCAAAAGTTGCGGCCCTCTGGACCGGGATGCTGTACGGAAAGTTTGCGCCAAACCATCCGAGCCCTCAGTCAAATTAAAACATCGCACAATTGCAGAACAGTCCTCAATACCGACAGCACCTTCAAGTAAACATGTTTCCGATACGGAGGCAGTATCATTGCCCTCGAGACCAGTACGGGTAGACGATTCCTGTTGAACAGAGTACATCAGGGCAAAGGGAACATCGTGCGGGTTCGTCTCCAAAATTTCCACAACGGCTCTCCAGAGATCCTTGATATTGTCAACGGATGCTGTGCGCTCGCCAAGTTTTAAAGCTGTAGACATTCTCCTCTTACAGGCAACAAGACAAGCAGTTTCATCGAATCCAGTGGATACGAACGGTATGATATCTGATGATGATTGCGTTGGCGATGCGGATAAACGCGGGCGCTTGAGATTTTGGCGGTTAGTGCTTCTTGAACTGTTCAACTGCCTCAGCAGGGAGTGGTCAGGCATGGGAATACCGGTTTGGCTAGGGAGAGGGCCAAGCGTAGTGGAATCTTGCCCCGGAGGTTGTTTCATCGCACCGGGAAGGAACTGGGCATCATTTGAATGTGCATAGATAATCTTCCATCTCTTTCTGATCAAACAACTCATCCACGTAACACATCCATAAGTCCACGTGACCGCTCGGCCGATGCTGCAGCTCTGCTGGGTTGAGGGACTGGTAGCCCATTGTAAGAAGTGGGATTTTGTTTCCGTGTCTCCTGGTTTTTGAGAAACAGTATCAAGCAACGTGGACAAGGCCGGATTATTGTAAACGAGCTCGAGTCGTGAGGTTGCAGGGGTCTGATTGCGCACATCAAGAATGAAAGCTGGTCTCTTGTCCTGGTCCAGAAACTCGGTTAAGGTGCTGATGCTGTCGAGATCCTCTGTAACATGATGTTTGAGGCGCATCTTCGCCCAAAAGCATTCAAGAATACAGGTTGACGCGTAAAAGGGGACATGAAGATGCCCTGGGGTTAGGACGTATATGAGGGACGCCGAGTCATGTCTACGGTGGCGCAGAGCAAAAAGGTTGCCCAGCCTTTCAAAAGCAATGAGCGGCACTCCCCAATGGTTACCATGCGAAGCCACCATCGGATTGACTCGGCAGGGCCTCGGAAAGGGTTCTAATTGGGTTCCAGTGAGACCCATTCTGCCCGTCACCATCAAATCTCACCGTTGGGCTTTGCACTAACATTACGTTTAGTTAGGGATACCCAGTGAAACCGTTTTTTTCCAAACTTGATTCTCTTAGTCAATCACATGTCCTAGCTATGACAACATCCGACGTTGCTGACCGTCGTGTTCCAGAACGTCAGGGCTCTGAAACCTTATTACCCCAGAATTTCTCAAAAACACTCTCATCTTTACACCAACTCTTCGAACTAAATTTGGCATGGCAGAAACAAGCCAAATCAAATTGCTTTCCGATATTGAGCCACACGATCAAGATCATAAAACACCGAAGTGAACTTTATCGCAGCGTCCAACCGGACGACAGGGGCCGGGGAAGCAGACGTTGAGAACTACAGAAAAATTCTCGGAGGAAGCCACGGAGAAATGGCGCGATTAACTTTAACGTGAATCTCCACAGGGGATGATTATGTGGTTCTCCCGGCGAAGTGGTTACGACTCTCTTAGTTCGGTTGAGAGAAAATGCACCAACGTGCACAGCCCCTTAGGCGCATGCCGTCGACGCCACGGCCAGGATCGTCGAAAGCCGTCGGAGTCGCCGATCCCCGACAATGACTCTCGTCTACGACAACGACTAATCATTCAATTCTACACCATCTCGTCAATTCCGGTTGTTAGCGCAGCCACGTCTGCACGGCCTTTTTGTAGGGGAAGTTTTGGTATTTTTGCTGTTTAAGGAAAAGTAAGGCCGTGCAGACGTGGCTGCGCTAACAACCGGAATTGACGAGATGGTGTACTTTCAATCAGTATGCGGGATATGAACCTACCTGTAAGGATTCCACTGGAAACTACACCCAACGAAATGTCAGAAGTAAATGAAGACGGCTCGGATCTACTCAACAACAGGAGCTGTGCGGACTCAGCAAACAACGCCACTTCCCAACTCCAGCTTAGTGCTCCTGACGGTAATCTGTATCAACCTCTTCCCACAGGGGAGTCTATAAGGCTGCTACGGTTACAGCCCGGCCCTAGGGACGAACCCATCTCATGTAGCCTACAACCTGCAAACTTTAATGACAATTTGCCAGCATATGAAGCACTCTCTTACGTGTGGGGTTCTTCGTCGGATACACGGCCCATCATCTGCAATGGACGAGAGATTGCGGTAACCCGGAACTTGAGGAATGCACTTCAAAGATTGCGGAGACGTGACAGCACTAGATTGATCTGGGTTGATGCCATTTGTATCAACCAACGGAACGATGAAGAACGCGGACATCAAGTTCGACATATGGGGTCCATCTACCAACGCGCCACAAGAGTCCTGATATGGCTTGGGAAAGATGAGTCTGAGGAAGCCGAGCAAGCTTTCTTGCTCGTATGCTCTATTGCCAATCGTGCTAATGATGATTCTGAAGACAACTCTGAAGATGATTTAAATGAAGCGCCTGATGAAAGGTCTAAAAGAAACCCAACTACTAATTCAGGCAATAGTTCGACTACCAAGTCTGATTTCAGGTCTAACAAGAAGTTTGAGGGTAGTCCTCAAGGGGATCTTGAAATCAACCCTGCGGCCAGCCCTGAGGGTAATGCCGATAACAATCCGGTAGAAAATTCAGGTAAAGATATTGCGATTTTTATAAAAGATGGCATCAAAGAGCCTCGCTCCAACTCGGATGAACCTCCTCCATGGGACCCCTCATTGTGGGGACCGGTCAAATCTTTGCTTGATAAGAGTTGGTTCACGCGCATGTGGGTGGTTCAGGAGGTCACCCTTGCTAAATCAGCCACAGTCATATGGGGAGACGCAGAGATTGACTGGAATTGGATCGGAACAGCTTCGAGGAAGATCTGGGATAACTTCCGAATCAGGAGCCAGTTTAGAATACGAGGACTGGAAAATGCGTGCTTCATGCACTCCCTCTTTCAAGGTCAGCACAAAGCGGAGCCGGAGTTTTATAACTTTTTGATGCTCCTGTATTGGTCTCAAAACCTCGAAGTCTCTGACGCCAGAGACAAGGTATTCGCATTAGTGGGTATACCCGCTCAAAACTCGGCACTAGAAAATGGTTCGATTTTTGTTGAGCCAGATTACACTCTCAATGTCCGCGATGTGTATATAAGACTAGCGAGGAAGATAATGGAGCAGGACAAGATACTTAGTATCCTTGCTTGTGTCATGCCAGGTGGTTCCTGTTGCCCTGAAAGCGTCCAGGACTTTGGACTACCCTCTTGGGTTCCTAACTGGACCGTATATTGGGCGACAGTTCCGATAATGGGTTTTCACAACTCAACCAAACATACCGCCTCTGGCCCTGTACGCTTGGAGATCATTGAGAACGATGACCCGAAAGTTCTTCTTGCCAAAGGCCTCGAGCTAGATTTAGTATCACAGGTTTTACCCGTGTTAGAAGACGGTGATTATGGGAGTGTGCCTGAGCGGATGCGGTTGTGCATAGATGCATATTTCAACCATGGATCAAGCTTACAACAACTTTCCAAGACTTTCACGGCGGGATATACCGTCAGCCATATTCTCATTGAAGACGATATCAGCCACTTGGCCGATTTTGCTGCATTTCTACGAAGAGTGGATCCCGCTTGGGCATATGTTGTTGACAATATCTCAGAGTTTGATCTATTCAATCATGAAGGCGACGCGGAACATTACCAAGTGGCGCTGTATAACTACTGTACCTGCCGTCGACTTTTCTTTACCAGTCATGGTAAACTTGGCTTAGGTCTTGCAGCAATGGCCGAAGGGGATACTATCTGTATCTTATTTGGCGGTCAAACGCCTTTCGCGCTCCGGCATGAAAATAATCGCTACATACTCATCGGAGCATGCTACATTGCGGATATCATGAAGGGTGAGGCTATAACGGAATGGCAAAGCGGCTCGACAACGATTGTGGAGAAGGTTTTTGAATTGTGGTAACCCTTGATTATATCCATTCTTATGAAGTTTCGATAGTGCTCTAGCTGTGTTCATCTTTTATACCTATGGTTATGTGCGAAATTTAAGTCATTTCCTGATAGTCTTGTCTTATTCCCTATTTGTTGTGAGGGGATGAGTAGCAGCTGATATCGGCATCATCTTCCTCTTTCATAGAATACGCAGGTACGTGTTAATAAAGTTAGCTTATTGTAGCGTTCGAGTTAGAAGCTATCGGTTTCAAATATTTTCAACGGAAATCAGGTGTGACTGACAGCGCTTAGTGAATTTTTTCTCTCTTTCTTCTTTACCTCCTGGTCTACTCTTTAGTTTATCATACCCCTTCCAACTAACGTTCCTCACTCTACTCTACCTCTAGTTCGATATGCCTGGCATTGCTCGTGATGATGGCTCAAGTCGCCGCCGCACTGTCACTTGCACCGCAGTAGCTGACCTTATCATCCGTGCAAATGAGAATGTCCACAATGCAGAGGAGAATCGCAAGTTGCAGTACATGACCGCTCAGGGCCCTCCGTGAACGTCTAATGTCCCGTTCCACGTTCTTCATGGCAGAACTCCCACGCAAAGCAAACTCCACCAACTTTCACCTTGGAAGGTGACAATAGTAGCATTGCCATTGAGCCTTAGTTTGCGATTCTTCACTGTGAAGATGTTAGCAAACTTCCTGAGCAACTTCCTGAGCACCTTCTCGTGATGCCACTGAAAGAAGTTTGAAACGTCGTTGGCGTCGGAGCCAAATTCGATATCTGTTACCAAAGTCTAGAGGTTCTTAGACCTTGGTTCGCAAAGTGGTATGAACGAAACTGTCGCAATACTACGCCTGATCGAGAGCTAGCCCAACAGCTGGCCCTCCCGTGTTTCGTCTTCAATCATGCCGAAGGCTTCATGAAGGTAACGAAATAGCTTGCTTACAATTACTCGGGCCACATCATCGAGAAGAACCCTATAGAGTACCGCGGACTTCATCTAGAACCCCGTGCCTTCGTTGATAAGCAATATCTCCTGGTCACAGCGGACTCGCTCTGACTGCGACAGGGCCTGCCAATGCCGCCCGTGGCCATCTCAAGACCGCGCTGCACCGCGAGCTTTGGGATGTATGCCTGCGCCTCTACCATCAGCAGTGCACTTGCAGAAAATAAACCTACTTTGACTACCAAGACAAACTCATGAAAGTCCGCACCTGGCCTCTCGAGCACGTCTTCCAGTGTAGCAACATGAACGACATCATTTCTCGGCTTTCAAAGTTCTCGTACACGCCGACGACCACCACATGCACTGCGCCTTTTCCTGGTTGTCACTAGGGCTTTGACGATATTGTCGAAGAAGCCTGTAGAAGAACCGCTAGGGATTTTGACGGGCTGTGCCTGGATTGCATGGATCAGAGCAAGCCGAAGCGCGAGGATGACGATGAAGACTACTGGCGTCACAACTACCCAGCTAACGGATGCTGGGACATGGGATGCAGGTTCCGTCACAGTCGTTCCACTTGGTATCGCAGCTAGATGGGACTGCCAGATAAGAGGAAGCAGGTCCTGGAGCATTTGAGAAACGAGGGCCATGGGAATCTCGGGGTCAGGAAGGCAGCATTCGAGCGGGCGGAGGCAAAGGAACAGGAAGCACAGAAGACAAAGGAGGCACAAGACAAGGCCGAGCATGGCGGTGACGACACCAGGATGGCCAAGACAGCTCCGGCTTCGTAGAGGAGAGTTCGAAGTCTAGCAATGAGCCGTTATCAGGTGTGAAGTGTTAATTGTTTTATGCGCTGTTCGATGATACAGAGTGGCGTGTTGAAGGAATGTTAACTGCTGGAAATGGCTCGTGAAGAGGTGTGGGGAAATTATGGGCAGATTACCATTGCCTGACCCGGTTGGAAATGTTCTGTGGAGTGTAAAGTATGAGAATACGAGTTCAACGGATATACCGAACTATAGAGTATCAAATTACATGTAGTTACCAAGGAGACACAATAACTGCTTTGTATGTTTTCGGCTAAGCTTTCAGTGGGCTGGCGAATAGTTCTCTGTATTTTTTCTGTCAGCTCAATGTTTACTGAAGACTCCATGTGCCAGAATTTGACTGTATGAAATGTATGAAATTCTCTACAGCGCCACGCTCCCTACTAGAGGTATCTATGCAACAGACACCTTTGCCTTCTTGACCTTCTTGACCTTCGTAACCTTCGTTCCGTTCGCTTGCGTTGATTTGGGTTTACTCTTCTTCTCCGTGATATCAGCTTTTCCTTCCTCCTTGGCCTCTTTCTTCCCCTTCTTAACCTTCACTTTCTCAGTCACGGTCACGGCTCCCGGCTCAGCCTGCATAGTCCTCACAACGTCCGTCTCCAAGCTCTCCTCAGCATCTTCATGTGGCTTCTCCGTCAACAACTTCGGTGCTTCCTCCTCAGCAGCCTCAACCTGCTTGAGCTTCTTCGGCACAGCATCCACGCTCTTCAAGCTGGGTGCTTCGTACTCATACCCCATTAAGCTCTTCAACTTCTCTGCTTTCTCCATCCGCCTCTTCTCCTCCGTCCCGATCCTCTTCTCCCAGGCCTCTCTATCTGCGCCCCTCTTCAGCAACGCTCCTTCCATCTTGTTTCGTGGGACCGCTTTGAACCTCTTTCCAGCGCCTTTGAACAAGTTCGGGTGGACTTGCTCCGTTGGTATGACGCGCACCTGCAGGATGTGGTTGAAGAGGAGATACTTGTCCATTGTCTTCGCAACGATGTCTGCGACGGCGGCGGAGGCGAACTCGAGAAAGGCATAGTGCTTTGAAGCGCCGGTTTTGCGGTTGCGCGAGAGGCGGAGGCGGAGCAGGTCGCCGAACTGGGAGAAATAGGCGCGCATTTGGTGCTCGTAGAAACCGTGGGGGATACGACTGGGACAGTGTTAGCATTGGCATTGCTCGAGAGCTGTATGGATAGTGATGTGACGGGTAGGGCTTACCCGACGTATAGGACTCCAGGCCCATCCTCTTCTCCAGACACTTTACTCAGCTTTTTACGCAAACTTTTGCTGTTAGGGAGATCAGGTAGTTTATCAACGCCTATGCCTTCTTCTTGTTGAGCTGCGTCAGCTTCGTTTTCATCCTCGCTGCTCTCGAAGCCTGCAAGCAAAGCGGCAGTCTGGTCGTCTTCATCCTCGTCTTCGTCCTCCTCTTGAGCGGGAATGACTTTCTCAACAGGCTGCTCCTTAACAACCTTCGGCTTCTTGCTCTTCTTGACATTGCCTGTAGCGGGCTTAGCAGTAGCCGGTGCGTCTTCCTCCGCAACCTTGCTCTTCTTAGCCTTCTTAGGCTTCTCAGCGGGAGTATCAGCCTCGGCACCATTCTCCTCTCCCTCAAAGAAATCCGCTGCGCGTTTGCGAGGAACCTTCGCTGGTGATTTGGCTACATTGGTATTATCTTCTGCTGCGACCGGCTTTGGCGTTTTCGAAGGCTTCCTGACCGCCGCGGGCTCGTCCGATTTCTTGAGCTTTTTGGGTTTGGGAGATGAATCCGCGGCGCCTATTAGATCAAATTAGCCATGGTCAATCAATATCAGTGAAGATTCACGCACTCTTGCGCTTCTTGCTCTTCAATTCAGGCGCCATGGTTGCTGGTGTTTGCTGTTGAGCAAAAAGTTGCCGAACGAAAAAGTTCGTAGTGCGCCAGCGGGTGTTTTCCCGAAGCATCGCCGAGCATTGAAACCAACCTCGGGAAAGCCATCAAGCTTTCTGCTTCCGAGCACTAATAAACGAACTAAGCATCGTCTGCAATATGAGTCTTGGAGTTGACCTAGGGGATAGAGATGCGTGGGATGACTCTGCACTGATTCAGTCCTGGGAGGAGGCGTTGGCAGAGTATAAGGTAGAGAGGTAGTCACGTTTTGAGACACAACGAGACTAATATTGAGGGACAGAAATATCACAGCATCCATGCGAAAGGACAGAGGATTGAGGATGTGCTCAATGAGGAGGAGCTCATGGAGCTGAAGGAGTATGTTCCATCTTCCGTTATCTTCTCAGCATCAATTCTCACACGAACAGGGAGCTTGGGTATCTCCCAAAGCAGAATGGAGACATCGACCTCGGGGCTCGTTCTCAAAACGCCGAGGCGGATGATGTGGAGACTGGCGAAGGCGAAGCTTTGGCAGAAGTTACGGGCCAGCGTGCTTTAGACGCCCAGGTACGATTTCACCCATTCGTAAGAATGTCTAAGCCTTTTCACTGACCAACAGGGAGCAGACCACTTCCGGGCGGCAAGAGCCACATGGCCTAGCAGAGGCAGCAGCTCACCCGCATAGCATGGCTCCAGGCGGATCAATGCCGCAGTTTCTTCTCGGATCTGGTAAGTCTACTAGCTCTTTCTTTGTTGTACCCAGTGTTGGAGTGAACAAACGAAACATGCTTATTCTTCCAGTTCAAGATGAGAATTTGAAGAATCTAATGATGTCTTGGTACTACGCCGGATACTACACCGGCTTGTATGAGGGGCAGCAGAGAGCATCGTCTGCTGAACAGAAGCAATCTTGAGGCAGAGGGAGGATTGGAAACGGTCCAATGAATAGATACTTAAGATAGCCCCTATTGTTGAGTGTAGGTTCTTCAACTTCAAAGAGCCGTAGGCCAAAATGATAGGCACTCCAAGAATAGCGAATGGCGAGAGGAATGATTCAGAGGGAGGCTGGCTTCAACGGGTGAGAATTCTTGAGGAGTTCCTGTTGCTTAGGCGCTGATCTCTAACAGCTGGCTGAGTGGCGGCCACTGCTTCAAACAGGATAAAATTAACCCTTCGGTACCTTTGTCCCCGCGAAATGACATTCCCAAAAATTTTTTATGCGCTGAACATTTTCCGAGAGGCTTGAGCACGTCTATTTACAGGCATCAGGGTCAAAATCTACCAATTTGTAAGAGCTTGGAGAAAGCTTAGCTCTATTGCTGCGGCGGGTCGAGCTGTAAGCGACCTCAGCCCCGACACCTAAGCATGCCTGAGACACACTTGCGACACCATCCGAGACGACTCCAACACAACAACCGTCAAAGATCTCTTTTAGACCTCCGCCATCGTGACCTAAAGCATCAGATAGCTTCCTTTTTTGCTAGACAACATCCGATTTTTACGGATCTCTGCCAAGCCGAGGGGCAGTGTTGTTTCGCCATGGCCCCTCTGGGGTGCTTGTTCTCAAACTGCCAAATTTCATGCTTGAATTTAAGTAGTCAAGTCCCCTAGGAAATTATATTCCATCCATTCAACAAAATTCCCTCAGCCGTGCCTAATCTCTCACTGTCTCTTCTTTTCTGGTCTTCTTATTACCGAGCCGGCCCTCGCTTAGCGCCTTTCAATCCTTCGCCTTTCATCGTCCTTTCTATCTAGCCCGCAGCGCGGACGCTTCCACTCTTTTAAAGGTCCTACTACAAGAATCGAATATTCATAATGAAGTTCTTCGCTGCTCTACCGTTAGTCGCTGGCCTCGCCGCGGCGCAGTCGTCCATGATGGCTTCTATGGCATCCGCACCTGCAGGCATGATGACCCATACCGTAAGGACGCCAACCTTCAGACGTATTTGCTAGATTCTCATTATTATCGTAGGTCACTGTGGGAGGTGTGAAACCAGCAGCAGATCCTACCGGCACGCCAACGCCAAATCTAGCCTACCAGCCGGAATCAATCACGGCAAATATTGGCGATACAGTATTATTCGTGTTCCTGCAAGCCAACCACACCGTCACGCAGTCTACTTTCGCGAATCCCTGTGTCAAGATGCCTGGCGGTATGCGATTTCTGCGCGTATGTACTACATGATGCTAACGAGACACAGGTACTGATTCTGGCTTCATGCCAAATCCAAGTGGAGCAGCCGGTGTGACTTTCACCATGCCGGTGACAGCTAGTGGCCCACTATGTAAGCAATTGTTTACGATTATCGTAGGAATTGAAGCTAATATTGGGTTAGGGTTCTATTGCAAGCAGAAAGTTGGGACGCATTGTGGAAAGGGCATGGTATTCTCCATCAATGCGCCAACCACTGGTGACAAGACGTTCTCCGCCTACAAGCAACTTGCCATCGCTCAGAACGGCACGGCTTTGTCAACCGCCGGTATCGTAGCAACTGCAGCACCCGCCGTCGCTAGCACTGTGACGATCGCTGCGGGTTCCGCTGCGGGTTCCGCTTCCGCCGCCGCCGCCGCCTCCGCAACTGTCGCAGTCGGCCAGGGTACGTTGGGTGACGGTTCGGCATGTTCATGTCAGTGCTTGTGCGGCGCCAACTCCTTCCCTGCAAACGCTGGTGTGAACCAATTCGGAGGTTTCGGCGGCACGATCTCCTAGACGATGGGTATCGAGCTAGAAGCGGGCAAGGTGTAATGACTTGCGCATATGATATTCAGTTCTTGAGAGGGTCATGGCGCTGTTGAGTGGCAGACTAACCCTATACCCTTTTTTTTCTGGCGTTGCATTATACCGTAATACCACCTAAGGGCCTCCGTGGTCACTTGTAAAATTAAGATAGAATATGAATGACCAAATTTTTGCAAGTAATTCCCGGTTGCCGTGAAGCCTTTTTCACATAGGTATGCAGATGGTGAAGATGCGCAAGTACATCAGCAACACCGATGAAGATGACGATGGGGGTAATAATCGCTAAAATCGCAGGACAAAAACACGCGGAACCTATCGTTCAGTCCAGAAACCCCATTCTGCAAGCTCTAACCATGCTCTGTACGCTTCTACGCTTCACACAAGCAATTTTCGCAACAGGCATAACCATGTCGTGAAGTGACAGTATAAGTGGCCTATTTCTTCTTGCCGGTGGAGCTTTCGCCAGTCTTTTTGGCATCGGCTGTTCGCGTACACGTATTAGCAGGGACGAAGCGGATCCGGTGCATGAAGGCTTAAGCAAGAACCTTACCTGCAGCCTGTTTAGCACGCATAATGGCAGCCTGGTCTTCCTTGGTTTTTGCGAACTCGGTGCCGGATTGCTGTCAGGCTTTTGTTAGACGATATTATCGCAGTACCTCCGCTTGTCGCATAGCGGCCTTAAAACGTACAGTGTTCTTCGACTTCTGCAGCGAGGGTTAGTATAAAAAGTAGGTCTTGCACGTATGACTAGCGAGCAGTGGGGTTTCCAAAGAGTCGCAGTGGAGGTTTACCTTGCCTGCCAGCTCTTTCTGCGTCTTCTCGCGGGCCTTGTCTCGCTGGTTACCGCGGGCCATGTTGATTAGGATTAAGCGACTCTAGCGGACTTGTCCCAAGGGCTCCGCAATGATCCGGCGGGTTGCGATCTTCGTGACTTCGTAAGGCTGAGAGTAAGTGGAGGACGGAAAGGCAGACAAGAGGGCGGTGGGAAAAGGCGTTGCTGATAAAAATGGCTAGTTTGTGGGTCCCGATTCTAGAAGCAACCGACCGATGCAGCTGGACCATCACGAGAGTCGCTTCGCACTGCCAACGAAACCTCACCTGCTGCTACTGCTGTGAATCCTATCCACGGCATTCGCGAGGCAAAAGCCAACAACCTGCTGTTTCGGAGACTTTGGCACATCTTTGGCACATCTAGGGCTAACTAGCAGCCTGGAGTCTACCATGCCCTACCTATTGCCGCCCAAGGGTCCGCAGCTCTTCGTCTGTTTTAAGAACTCCAGGGATCTTGAAACACATCGGCGCCTCTTTCGTGGTCGCGTTGCATGCAACCACAGCCAATCCTTTCGCGATGCCCTTCACTCTGCCAAACCCGCTTCACCTTTGTACAGAGTCGATCGTGAGGCCTCGACGATATTGGCCTGTGAGGATAGCACCGGGAAGATGCATCTCCCACTTACCCAGAACCCGTCCTTTAGCTGCTTGCCCCTCGTCCTAAACTTGATCGAGGTGGGAATCCCGCGTTTCAACACGAGAATTGCCAAGGTAGAATGCATCTATGGACAATTGTAGACCATTCATTTGGAAATCGTCACTGAATTGGCTATCGCGAACGTGGCCTATTGTGACGTCCCGGACAATGGCCTGGGGTTGCGGCCCTATTATTGTACTTGCAGATGATCTCCGCTCTCGTCTTCTGTTCACTTCTTCTCCTTCTCTATTGTCACTCTCTTCCTATTGTCGACTATTGTTATTGAGCGAGCTAGAAAGATTCCTCTGCCTTCAAGGCTCAGGACTTCTCTTCCAGTTCAACACCAACATTTCCTTACTCTATTACTCCAATCTCGTAGTTTTCTTATCCACTGCTTAACGCAATATTCCCTACGACTGCCGGCCAGCCTTACTGCACAGAATCATCCCTAACCCTCACGTAAATTGCAATTTCAAGACCCATCGCAGAGATGGCTCTCTCCACCAAGTCTCTGGCAGGCCCAGGCTACATCATTCTTAATATCCTCCGCGTGATGAACATTATTGTCCTCATGGCTGTCATTGCAGCGAGCGTCGTGATGCTTGTTAAAACGTCTATGATGTCCAGGGTATTTCTGAGCTATTGAGCTTGTTTTCCAGCAGCGACTGACTTCAAATCCAGTTCTTCTTCTTCGACGCCGTGAGCCATGTCATTACAACTGTAACTAGCAGTAAGTCCTCTGTAGGTCTGAAACATGTATCTGAAACACATAGACTAACACTTGATTCATCAGTGTTCCTCATCGCCTCCGAACTGTCCCTCTTCCGCACCTATTACGCGCACAATTGGCCTCTGCTCAGCCCAAGCCATGGGTTCGTCACTCTTGGAGTTGCGATGATCATCCTCGGCTTGAATATTCTCGGAAATATGAACAAGGGAGCCACTAGCCAGCAGTCGCTGGGCCTGGCTTTCTGGCGATTGGTCCTCGCATCTGGAGTCTTGGTTTTCGTGGTCGGATTCTTCAACGTTATTGCGGTACGTCTTTACTCATCTTCGAGTTTTTACTTTCCAATGCGAATTCGTGTATGTCATCATCAACTGACATTTCTTGAAGAGCTACATCTTTCGAGACCGCCGTCACGGTATTACAGCTCGTCGAGTCCGATCTCATGGCGCCGTTGCGCTCTCCGCGCAAGAAGCTGCTCCAAAGGCATTGAGCATCACCACCCACACTACTGGCTCATCGTCCAGTCAGCCATCTAGCTTCAGCTCGCCCATTAAGTCACCGCGAAAGCACTTCTCACCAGCAAGGACTTTCCGAAATGCTCGTCAATCACTTCTCCCATCCTATCACAGCTCCTCTCCACTTCGCGTATTCCACTCATCTTCAAATAACTCACCCAGTTCAAAGAAGTCGAAGCGTGATAGTGTTGGTCCGAGAGTGCCAATCAACATATCGGCTCCGCTGAACGTGAATCCTCAGTTTGCACATCTGGTGAGGCCGGATCTGGCACACCATCCCAGCCAGCGCCGACCCGAGGAGACGGGTTTGGGTTTCTGATTAACATACGATGACATCAACCAAAATTCGCGATAGTACGACGAACATCCAACAGAGGCCTATCAATGCGGTTCCAGGCAAATGACTCTGTGACAGCCAGTGTTCGGTTTGGCGGCCTCTTCATTCTTTACCTGCTTTCTTGACTTACTGCTCTTTTGTCTTCAGCGGTATATACAACTTAGGGTTTCGGCTGGCGTAGCTGGGAGTTGGAAATTGCCAAAAAAGACATTCTTTACGACGGGATGACGGTGTTTGCGGGCCTCGAGACTGTCCGGTCATTTCTTGGAAGGAGACATCCTGACACAAGAAAATGAAAATAAAAATAAAAATACAAATATTTTACACTGCTCGCTAGCTTTACCACTGTACATGCCATTGCTTTTATTACGCCTAGCCAATACTCTTTCTTTCTTTGGGATCTCGTACAAGCACACCACAATTCGTTTCCATTCCAGTACATCAGCTACGGGATATTCCAAAGTCGAGAGCTTCACCCCATGCCGAACGCCCGCCCAATGCCGATCATATACAACACCCTGCCCACCACGTTCCCCAACAACCCCTCCTAATCCGACTCTAATGCGTATACTTCTCCTCGTCCTCCCCGGCTGTAATCCGCTTAAACGGATCTGGACCTTCGGGTTTATACAGCTGCACCACCCTCCCATCCTCGGTCGTCAAGCTCCACTCCAGCGTCTCAAACTGCACACAAAAAAACAAGTCAGCCACCTGCCACACCACGCAACCTAGCCACCAAGGTAGAAAAGAAAAAGGAAAAACTCACAAACCCACGCCTGCCCCTCCTCTCACTCCGAAACCGCATCCTGCCCCGCCCACGAGTCCCCTTAACGCCAAAACTAATATCGATGCGTCCATGCAGCTGGTTCAGCTCGCCACTGATCCAGGGGATTTGGCTGGCGAAGTAGATCTCGTCGCCCAGGATGGCTCTCGCCTCGGGGTTCGTGCGCAGCGCGTACAGCGTCGAGGTCGTCACGCTGGACGACTGCTTCTGGTAGTTGAAGATGGCGGCCGTGCTGCCGGCGATGAGGGCGAAGAAGAGCGGCAGCGAGCGCAGCCAGCGCCGCGGCGGGGTTAGGGAGGGGAGGGCGCGGTCTGGGCGGCGGGAGAGGAGGGGGCCGGAGTTTGGTTTTGGGGCGGCGATGAGGGTCCGAGTGGGTGTGCGGGTGGGTGGCGCGGCGGCGCGGCGGAGGGGTGGGTGGAGGAGTGGCGTTAGGGGGAGGCGGGGAGGCATGGTTAGGGTCTGCGGAGAGGAATTGGGGTGGGGGAGAGGCTGTTGCTGCTGTTGCTGCTGCTGCTACTGCTGCTAGGAAGAAGGCTGGGTGCGTGGTGTGGAGGAGGATGGAAAGATGGGCTTGGCGCGGTTGGGGGCAGCAAGCTCAGACACAGACGCATCGAATCTTACCTCAGCAAGCTCAGATCATTACTTCAGAAGCTCAGACCAAGAAATCGATTGCGGATATGTCTCTCATTTCTGTATTTCACTATTATTAAGGCCGCTACTAGTTGCACACCCCCTAATTACTACGCGCACACCCCCCTTAAACAGGCTTAGATCCTTCCACTTCAAGTTAGAATATCACGTGTGTTCGACTTGTTTACATCCAAATCGCGAAAACAACACGCGCCCATACCTAAATTAACATCTCCCATTTGCATACTTTTCCCTATATCTACCATGGCTCTCAACCCGCCTCCGTTGAAGCTATACGATTGCGCAAACTTTGCCCTTAATGATATCAACGAGTTCGCCAAAGGGCAGGGCTATGCGGTGTGAAAATTCTGCTCAAAAACTGACAATCGTTGGCATGGGCGCATGGGCGTGGGCGGGTGTAGGCGCGGGCGTTGGCGCAGAGGCAGTGCGCAGCCCTCAAGCAGAGACAGTAGCAGGCAAATCAGTTCACGTACTGCCTTACAGATTACTGCGCAATCCACTCAATTAACTTAGGAGTAAGTAGGCAGTATTACAGGTGGTATTACGTGGTAAGAATGATGGTGGAAGTTAAGATGCCTCTGTAGATGGCTTGCCAAGTATTGGCGGCAATATTTCACAGGCTTACAGCGGTTGTGGGGTTTTGCCCTTTTAGTACAACTTTACTAAGGGGTCCTTTGGCGCATTTCAGCTCTGATTTAAACTTTACAAGTTATACTCTAGTTAGAATTAAGACTTAATTGTGGTGGTATAGTCATAGAAGTTACATTTTAAAAGTTTGATTTTCGCGATGTAGATATATACAAGTTAAATATACGTAACGTTCTAACGTGAAGAGGAAGGATCTAAGCCTGTTTAGTGGGGGGTGTGCAACTAGTAGCGGCCTATATTAATAAGGTATTCTAGCGTGCTAGAAAGGCTAAGAAGGCTAGATATAGGACTTTAAGCGTCTTACTTAAATATATACCTATTAAGGGTATAGTTAGTATAACAGAACCTTATAGCAGGAACTATAGTGGGTCCTATTATTAGGCTGGGTATATAGGTAAGAACAATTTAACAACATAATAATAACTAGTAGAGTGGTTGCCTAACAGATTAACTCTAATTGTATTCTAAGATTTACTATAAAGAGAGAACTATCTGGGTAGGGACTATAGTCCTTTAAATATACAACCATACGCTTAAGAAATCCCTTCGCTCTATAAAGTACGTATACTCTATCTACTCTATTATAAATTACACAGATTATATAGATTATATAGATTATACCACATAACCTCGGCTACTATTCCTTATTATATAGTTCCACCAAATCCCTTCTAGACTGTGTCTATATTAACCAATTAGCTTCCTCTAACTCTTCTCTAAGTAGTTATAATATTATACTTAAGCTGTCCGTAACACTATCTCCCTCCTTTTTATCTTTGTTCTTAAAGATTTCTAATATCTCTAAGTTGTCTACTAGAGGTATAATATCTGTTTAATTAGTCTGGTTAATATCCTTACTTATTATACCTAAAGCTTCTTCTTCTTCTTCTATAGCTCGCCGGTTTTACACCATTGCTGCAATCTTGTCTCTAGGTAAGATAATGCCGTCTCTATATTCTTATTATATAAAAGAGGGGCTAGTCTGCGTTACGTGTTACGGACGCTTTAAGTACAATGTTACAACTACTTGGGGAAGAGTCGTAGGAAGCTAGTTAGTTAATACAGGCACGGTCCAAGATAGATCTGGTGGAACTATATAATAAGGAATGGTAAGTGAGTCATATAATGTTATACACAGTATATAAAGTGTATGTAGTGTACGCCCGCGTATAATATATATAACACGTACCTTACGTATAAGAGAGGATTTCTTAAGAGTATAGTTGTGTATTTAAAGGACCTTAGTCCCTACCATAGATAGTTCTCTCCTTATAGTGAATCTTAGAATACAATTGGAGTTAATCTATTAGGTAACTATTCCACTAGTTATTATTATATTATTAATTTGTTCTTACCTATATACCTAGCCTAATAATAGGACCCACTGTAGTTCCTGCTATAAGGTTCCGTTATATATTTACTACTAAGGTTACGGTATTAAATAAGATTGAATAATATGCCACCTAAAGCACCAGTTATAACGGCGTTGATGGCAGCTACAACCTTAGGGCTAGGTGATACCAGTATGGATAATAGGGATTCTTAAGTAGTTACGCGAGGTCAGTTATAGGAAATGGTTAATTACTTATAAGATAATAATAGGATACTTAAAGAACGCATTAATAGAATTAGAGCAGTAAAAATTAAACTACCTTTAATTAAACGATTCTTAGGGGAGAAGTTAAAGCTTAAGGGGTTTCTTATACAGATGCACTTTAAGGTAGTATAGGAAGAAGCAAAGTTAGTAATATTATTAGATTAAGTAGCCTATATAGAATTGTTCCTAACAGGGAGGGCACTTAAGTGGTTTAAACTATATCTTACGGAAATATAGGTTAATGGCATAACAACTACTAACTAGGACGTGCGGTATATATTTACCAGTTAAAATAGGTTTATAGAATAACTAATATAGATATTTAGAGATTTAGAGGCTATAACCATAGCAGAACAAAAGCTTCAGAACTTAGTATAACGCACTTTAGTAATTAAGTATATAATACAGTTTTAAATACTAGCTATATAGGTTAAGTGGAATAACAAGGCGCTTATGGCACAGTATAAATAGGGACTTAAGGCTAAGGTCCAGAACACAATTATCCTAATAGAAGATGCGGATACTCTAAGAGAGTTAATAGATTAGTTAATAAAGATTAATAATAGGATCTATTAAAGGGAATAAGCTAAAAGAGGGCAAGATAGAGTTCTATAGTTATATAAGGCGCAGAGTACGCAACGACAGATATAGAGTTAAAAACTATAGAATGGCGCAAAGCTAATAGACCTAAGCGGTACCAAAGAAACCTAAAAGTGGGAAAAGAAACTATGGAAACCTAGAGGTTAAGAATTAAGCAATTAAAGGACCTAGGAGCAGAGGCCAAACTAGGGATTTTAGTAGTAGAAGATATTTAGGCAGACTCCATAGCAAGAAAGATGGTTTAAAGATAGGGCTTATATAAATTATAAAAAATAAGGTTATTTCGCCAGAGACTATAAAGGTAGTTAGAGTAACTATATAGTAAAGGGAACTAGGCTAGTAGACGGCACGTATATATAGAGGGATAATAGTGCACTATAAGGAACAAAAGAGTGTTTAATTAATAGTTTTACGTATTATTATAACAACGCATACTAAATTTATAAGGACGCTAAGTACGGCGCAAGCTATTAGCTATAGGAGCTATTATTATCTAAATTTAGAGGAACTAACAAACTAGCTTATAGATTGGATATTAAGGATAATAAATTTAATATAGGCAAAGCATTTACTAATAATAAGGCAATAAAGGCAGCTTACTAGGAGCATACAGATCTTAAAGAAGTTAAAATAGAAGTAGAGACTAAGACTATTATAGAATAAGGTTTAGTAACGGATATTATAACACTATTAGATATGATTTCCATCGCTTTATAAGACAATAGGAGCAACGTTTAGAAGAAACTAAGTAAGCAAATAACTGCTAGTGCTAGCTTATTACTTAATAAAGGCAAAAGGCCACAGGCTTAAGATTCTTAAGAAGAGATATAAGAAGCTTAAGATTCTTAAAACAAGATAAGATATACCCTAGGACCTATAACAGACGAAAACCAATAGGAAAGAGTAGCGACTTAGTTTAGTAATAAATAAATAAGTATAGGACGCAAGTTTAAGAACTATAAGTTTAGGGAATAAATAAAAACGTTAGCAATCCTAGATAAACGCAGTGTTTAGCCTAAAGATTAAATAGTTAATACTAGGATTAAAAAGTAAGATAACTACAAAGATCTAGCTATAAGACATAGAAAATAAGAAACTATAGATAAGTTTAGGATAAGAATCATTATATAGCAAGAGTAAAAGCTAGATAAGAGGTCAGCTATACTAGGTTATATAAGGGACAGAGTACCCGTATAAAGAGTTACTAATAGGCCAAGTACAGGGACACTTAGGGCAAAGTAGTTAAATAAACTAGAGTAAGAAGAGGATCTAAATATCCTAACTAAGTTCAAAGAAAGACATACCAAAGGATGTTATAATATAGCAATAACAAGGTACTTTCTAATAGGTAAACCATATACACTAAACCAGTTATATAGAAAGTGGTATAGGCAATAACACAACGATAAATAGAAAGACTTTTATATATAGTTAGACAAAAAAGTTGTCTAAGACCAACCCATTATAGAGAAACACATAAGTTATATTAAAGGAGCATTAATTATAACATTAAAAAACTTAAAAGAAGGATCTAGGGACTAGAGAAATAAGTAACAAATCTTAGTACCTATAGTAGAAATACCAGTGGTTAGGTTAACTAGGTATAGGTTTAAACTTAAAAATAAAGATAAACTAAGAGTTAACCTAAAATATGCAGCGTATTATATACTATTGTGGATAGCTTATATAGATAACACATATAATATATATAGGGCACCTAAAGACAAGAACTAAAAGTACCTAGTAAGGATATATTAGGCACTAGAGGAAAAGTGGTTTAGGAATACTAAGTATATACATAGATGGCACCTAGTAGAAGTATAAGGTTAAGGAGACTTAACGCTTTAACTAGAAAGATTTCTTACAGAAGAATACCTAGATAGATAATAGTAGCGGGAGTGCCTAGAGAATACTTATTTATAGCATATAGAGGAAAAGAAATAAACTAAGTATTGGCCTAAGTTGGACTAAGTATAGACAGAATCTAGCAGCCAATAGTTAGGAAAAGGGGAGGCGTATAGGACTAAAGGGAACTAGTATTAGAGCCTTAGACCCTTAAAGGAATTTAAAGTTAATACCTAAACTTATAAGCTAAATGGCAAGATCAGTAATTTAAAGTGTTAGTAGATAGTAGAGCAACCCAGAACCATATATTACTAAAAGCAGTAAAAAGGATAAGGTTACTATATAGACAGAAGGAACACCTATATCCACTTATAATAATTTTAGGAGATTAGATAGCCTATAGAGGAGGTATTATTAATCTTAAAATAGGACCTATTTAGTTAACTATTAAAGGAAGACTAGTTAGAATGTCTTTTAATATTCTACTATTAGGACAGGATAAGGCGATACTAGAAATGCCTTAGTTATAGAAGTACAATCTAAAGATTAATTAGGTTATAGGTTAGGTTAATATTAAGGATACTTAATAGCGTAAGATATGATAATAAACTAAGTTGGTAAAGTACTAAGTTAGAGTAATATGTAAAGAGACTAAGCGTAGCTTAAGTTATATACTAAAGAGATACCATAAGTATAGTAAAAAGTTATGGTTACTAGAAAGTGAAAAGCTGTTAGAGTATATAGCATAGGATTATAAGATAGAGTTAAAAGAAGAAATAAGTTTAAAGTTCTTTCTAATTTATAAGCTTACTAAAACGGAGTTAGTAGCGCTTAAGGAGTTTATCCAGGAGAACTTATATAAAGGATATATTAAACCGTTATAGTCGTTAGTAGAATATCCAGTACTATTTATCCTAAAGAAAAACGGAAAACTTAGGATGTATATAGACTATAGACAGTTAAATAATATTACTTAAAAGGATAGGTATCCTTTACCCTTAATTAGCAAAATCCAAGATAGATCTAAGATGGGCGTACCATTAGATTAGAATTAAGGAAGGTAATAAATAGAAGGCAGCCTTTAGGTTAAAGGAAGGACTATATAAACTATTAGTTATACAGTTTAGGCTTATAAACGTACTAGTAACGTTCTAGAAGCAAATTAATAGTATATTAGAAGAATACCTAGATGAGTTTATTATAGTATACCTTAACGATATTATTATCTACTTAGAGAGTAAGGAAAAACATAGAGGATATATTAAATAGGTCTTAAAGAGACTATAAAAAGAATAGATACTAGTAGCAATTAAGAAATATAAGTTCTTTATAAAAAAAACCAATTTTGTAGGATTTATTATTAAACTAGGAAAAATTAGTATAGACCTAAAGAAAGTTAAAGCTATAGTAAGTTGGTAAGAACTAGAGAACGTTATATAGTTAAGATTATTTCTAGGATTTTGTAACTACTATAGAAGGTTTATAGCACAGTAGTTAAAAAGTATTAAGCCATTTATAAGGCTAATAAAGAAAGAGGATGTTACAGACGCTTTAAGTACGATGTTATAACTACTTAGAGAAGAGTTGGCGGAAGCTAGTTAGTTAATATAGGCACAGTCTAGGATAGATTTGGTGGAACCATGTAACGAGAAATAGTAACTGAGGTCACATAGTGTTAAACGTATTGACTATGTTAAACAAAAGGGACGTTATATTTAATATAGATAACACGTACCTTACGTACAAGAGAGGGTTTCTTAGGAGTATGGTTATGTATTTAAAGGACCTTAGTCCCTACTATAGATAGTTCTCTTCTTATAGTAAATCTTAGAATACAATTAGAGTTAATCTATTAGGCAACTACTCCACTAGTTATTATTACGTTGTTGATTTGTCGTACCTATATACCTAGCCTAATAATAGAACCTACTGTAGTCTAAGCTATAAGGTTCCGTTACACATTCACTACTAAGGTTACGGTATTGGAATAAAATCAAATAATATGCTACTAGGAGCAGCACCAGTTATAACAGCGTTAACAGGAGCCACAACCTCAGGGCCAGGTGATACTAGTATAGACAATAGGGATTCTCAAGTGGTTACGCGAGGTTAGTTATAGGAAATAGTTAATTGCTTATAAGATAATAATAGGATACTTAAAGAACGCATTAATAGAATTAGAGTAGTAAAGATTAAGTTACCTTTAATTAAATAATTCTTAGGAGAGAAGTTAAAGCTTAAAGGATTTCTTACGCAAATACACTTTAAGGTAGTATAGGAAGGAGTAAAGTTAGCAATATTATTAGATTAAGTAGCCTATGCAGGATTGTTCTTAACAGGGAGGGCACTTAAGTGGTTTAAGCCATATCTTACGGAAATATAGGCTAATGGTATAACAACTACTAACTAAGATATACGGTATATATTTACCAGTTAGAACGGGTTCGCAGAGTAACTAATATAGATATTTAGAGACCTGGAAGCTATAACCACAGCGAAACAAAAGCTTTAGAACTTAGTATAACGCACTTTAATAATTAAGTATATAACACAGTTTTAAATACTAGCTATGTAGGTTAAGTGGAACAATAAGGCGCTTATGGCATAGTATAAATAGGGACTTAAGGCTAAAGTCTAAAACGCAATTATCCTAATAGAAGATGCGGATACTCTAAGGGAGTTAATAGATTAGTTAATAAAGATTAATAATAGAATCTATTAAAGGGAATAAGCTAAGAAAGGGTAAGATAGAGTTTTATAGTTATATAAGGCATAGAGTACGCAACGACAGACATAGAGTTAAAAACTATAGAATGGCGCAGAGCTAATAGACCTAAGCGGTACCAAAGAAACCTAAAGATAGAAAAAGAAACTATAGAAACCTAGAGGTTAAGGATTAAGTAATTAAAGAACCTAGGAGTAGAGGCTAAACTAGGAATCTTAGTAACAGAAGACGTTTAGGCGGACTCTATAGTAAGAAAAATGGTTTAAAGATAGAGCTTGTATAAATTATGGAAAATAGGGTCATTTCGCCAGAGACTATAGAGGTAGTTAAAGTAACTATACGGTAAAGGGAACTAGGCTAGCAGACGGCACGTATATATAGAGAGACAACAGTGCACTATAAGAAATAAAAGAATGTTTAATTAACAGTTTTATATATTATTATAACAACACATACCAAATTTATAAGGACGCTAAGTACGGCGCAAGCTATTAGCTATAGGAGCTATTATTATCTAAGTTTAAAGGAACTAACAAACTAGCTCATAGATTAGACATTAAAAATAATAAATTTAATATAGGCAAAGCATTTACCAATAATAAGGCAACAAAGGCAGCTTACTAGGAGTATACAGACCTTAAAGAAGTCAAAATAGAAGCAGAGACTAAGACCATTATAGAGCAAGGTTTAGTAACGGGTATAGCGACACTATTAGATACGATTTCTATCGCTTTATAAGACAATAGGAGTAATATTTAGAAGAAACTAAGCAAGTAGATAACTACTAGTGCTAGCTTATTACTTAATAAAGGCAAAAGGCCACAGGCTCAAGATTTTTAAGAAGAGATAAGAGAAGCTTAAGATTTTTAAAGTAAGATAAAACATACCTAAGGACCTATAATAGACAAAAACTAATAGGAAAGGGCAATAACTTAGTTTAGTAATAAACAAATAAGTACAGAACGCAAGTTTAAGAACTATAAGTTTAGGGAATAAGTAAGAACGTTAGCAGTTCTAGGTAAACGCAGTATTTAGCCTAAAGATTAAAAAGTTAATACCAGGATTAAAAAGCAAGACGACTATAAGAATCTAGCTATAAGACGTAGAAAATAAAAAACTATAGATAAGTTTAGAATAAGAATTATTATATAGTAAAAGTAAAAGCTAGACAAGAGGTTAGCTATACTAGGTTATATAAGGGATAGAGCACCCGTATAAAGAGTTATTAATAGGCCAAGTGCAGGGACACCTAGGGTAAAGTAGTTAGATAAACTAGAATAAGAAGAGGATCTAGATATTCTAACTAGATTTAAAAAAAGATATACTAAAGGATATTACAATATAGTAATAACAAGGTACTTTTTAATAGATAGACTATACACACTAAACCAGCTATACGGAAAGTGGTATAGGCAACGACACAATAATAAATAGGAAGATTTTTATATATGGCTAGATAAAAAAGTTGTCTAAGACCAACCTATTACGGAAAAACGCATAAGTTATATTAAAGGAGCATTAATTATAATATTAAGGAACCTAGAAGAGAGGTTTAGGGACTAGAGAAGCAAGCAATAAATCTTAATACCTATAGCAGAAATACTAGTAGTTAGGTTAACTAGGTATAAGTTTAAACTTAAAGATAAAGATAAACTAAGAGTTAACCTAAAATATATAGCGCATTATACACTATTGTGGATAGCTTGTATGGATAATATGTGTAATATATATAGAGCACCTAAAGATAAGAACCGGAAGTACCTAGTAAGGATATATTAGGCACTAAAGAAAAAGCGGTTTAGGAATACTAAGTATATATATAGTTAGTACCCAGTAGAAGTATAAGGTTAAGAAGACTTAACACTTTAACTAGAAAGATTCCTTACGGAAAAATACCTAGATAAATAATAGTGGTAGAAGTACCTAGAGAATACTTATCTATAGTATATAGAGGAAAAGAAATAAACTAAGTATTAGCTAAAGTTGGACTAAGTATAGGCAGAATTAAGCAGCCAATAGTTAGGAAAAGGGGAGGTATATAGAACTAGAGGGAACTAGTATTAGAGCCTTAGACCCTTAAAGGAATTTAAGAATAATACCTAAATTTAAGAGCTAAGTGGCAAGATCAGCAGTTTAAAGCATTAATAGATAGTAGAGTAACTAGAAACCACATATTACCAAAGGCAATAGAGAGAATGGGGTTACTATATAGATAGAAGGAATACCTATATCCACTTATAATAATTTTAGGAGATTAGATAGCCTATAGAGGAGGTATTATTAATTTTAAAATAAGACCTATTTAGATAACTATTAAAGGGAGACTAGTTAGAATGTCTTTTAATATCCTACCATTAAGATAAAATAAGGCGATACTAGGAATACCTTAGTTATAGGAGTACAATCTAAGGATTAATTAGGTTATAGGTTAAGTTAATATTAAGAATATATAACGGTATAAAGTGTAACAGTAAACCAAGTTAGTATAGTACCAAGTTGGAGCGATATATAAAGAGACTAAGCAAGGCTTAAGTTATGTACCAAAAAGATACTATAAGTATAGTAAAAAGTTATAGTTACTAGAAAGTAAAAAGCTATTAAAGCATACAGCTTAGGACTATAAAATAGAATTAGAAAAGGGAATAAGTCTAAAGTTCTTTCTAATCTATAAGCTTACTAAAACAGAGTTAGTAGCGCTTAAGGAGTTTATCCAGGAGAACTTATAAAAGGGATATATTAGACCGTTATAGTTATTAGCAGAATATCTAGTACTATTTATCCCAAAGAAAAACGGAAAACTTAGGATATATATAGACTATAGACAGTTAAACAGCATTACTAGAAAGGATAGATATTCTTTACCCTTAATTAGCAAAATCTAAGACAGGATAGGCAATGTAAAGATCTTTATAAAGATAGATCTAAGGTGGGCGTACCATTAAATTAGAATTAAGGAAGGCGATAAATAGAAAGCAGCCTTTAGGTTAAAAAAAGGACTATATAAGCCATTAATTATGCAATTTAGGCTTATAAATGCACCAGTAATGTTCCAGAAGCGAATTAATAGTATATTAGGAGAACACCTAGATAAATTTGTTATAGTATACCTTAATAACATTATTATCTACTTAGAGAGTAAGGAAGAGTACAGAGAACACGTCAAATAGGTCTTAAAGAGACTATAAGAAGAAAAGATACTAGTAGCGATTAAGAAATGCGAGTTCTTTACTAGAAAGACCAATTTTATTAAATTTATTATTAAACTAGGCTAACTTAATATAGATCTAAAGAAGATTAAGGCTATAGTAAATTAGTAGAAACCAGAGAATATTATATAGTTAAGATTATTCCTAGGGTTTTGCAATTACTGCAGAAGGTTTATAGCGTAATAGTTATAAAATATTAAGCTATTTACATAGTTAACAAAGAAGGAAGAACTATAGGCATAGGGAAAGGAGTAATAAGAACTATTTAAAAGAGTTAAAGAGTTATTTACTTAAGAGCTAGTTCTTAAAATCTATTAACTAGGTCTAGAGACGGTTATAGAAATGGATATATTAGACTTTATACTAGGGGCATACTTCCTATAGAAATATTAAGATAGATGGCACCCAGTGGCATACTATAGTTAAAAGATAACACTATTAGAGTTAAACTATGACATCTATAATAAGGAGTTATTAGGTATAGTTATAGCACTTAAGAAATAAAAAGCATTCTTATAAGGCACAGAGAAACTATTTATGGTTAAGATAGATTATAAAAACCTTATAGGATTTCTAATAACAAAGAAACTTAACTAAAGACAGGTTAGATGGGCGGAAATGCTTACAGAATACTATTTCAAAATTTAGTATACTAAGGGCACAGACAATATATAAGCAGACGCTTTAAGCAGAAAGGCTAAACTATAGAGTAGTAAAAAGCTATCAGGAGCTTTATTATAAAAGGATTAGGACGGAATAATTAGGTATAATTATCTAAAGATTATAGTAACTAAGGAAAGTTAGATCTATAAGTTACTAAAGAGTAAATAGATATAAAAGATCTAAAAAGCATAGGCAGAGGATTTAGACTTAGAGTAATATAAAAATAGAGAAGCAATGTATATACCTAAGTCTATTATAGAAGAATTTGTTAAAGAATTCCACAAGGGAATAATATAAGGATATAATAGAGCTATAGGCTTAGTGTTAAGACTTTAAAAAGAGTATATTATTTAAGGAATCTAGGGACTAGCAAGATAAGTTATAAAGGAATATCCAGATTGCCAAAGGAACAAACTAATAAGGTATAAGCTATATGGAGGGCTACAACCTATTAAGACACTAGGAAGACTATAGGAAGTTATATTATAGGACTTTATTATTAAGTTACCAAAGTTAAGAGATCCTATTATAGAACAAGATTATAACGTGATTTTAGTAATAGTGGATAAGCTAATAAAGTGGGGATACTTTATAGTATGCACTAAAGAGATATTAGTAGAAGATATTACTAGAATCTATATAAAAGAAGTGTTCGCAAGACACGGAGCACTAGATAAGATTATATTAGATAGAGATCTAAGATTTATAGCAGCGTTTTAAAAAGTATTTCTAGTAGAATAAGGGGTTTGTGTAGTAATATCTATAGCGTATTATCCGCAGATAGACGGATAAACAGAAAGACTAAACTAGACACTAGAATAGTATCTAAGGCATTATATTAATTACGTATAGAATAATTGGGTATTGTTATTACCAGTTATATAGTTTGTATATAATACAACACTATAAGAAGAAATAGGGGTATTACTATTTAAGGCAAATTACGGATATAAGCCAAGAATATTATTATCGCTATGTTAAATAAAAAAGACAAGTAGCACAGCTAAGCAAAGAATAGAGACGTTAATGAATCTTTATATAGACCTTAAAGAAACAGCTAAACTAGTATAAGAACAAATAAAAAGGTACTACAATGCTAAGAGATCTAAGGGACCAGATCTTAAGGAGGGGGATAAAGTGTGGCTACTATATAAAAATTTAAAAAATTTTAAGAGTTGATAACTAAGCAAGAAATTAGACTATATTAGACTAGGACCTTTTAAAGTTAAGTAAAAAATTTTATTAGTTACGTATAAGTTAAACCTACTAGCTAAAATAAAAATCTACCCTATATAGTATGTCGCAATGCTAGAGCTAGCACACAGGAATATTAAGCCACTAGTCTATAAGGCAGACATATATAGAGGATAAGAGAAAGATAAATAGTAAGTTTTAAAGATTATTAGTTATAAGGACGTAGACAACAAAACATAGTATAAGGTAAAGTAAATAGGCTATAGTAAGACTACTTAGAAACCACTAAGCAACCTAAGGAATACTATAGGAAAGGTATAAGAGTATTAGAAGAAAGCAGGTTAGGTAATATTAATAAAGAAAGATTGCTAAAAAATAAGTCACCTAAGGGGGACCTAAAAGGAGCAATTGCTAAGCTACTTAGAGTTATTTCCCTTATAGGAGGAGAGCTAGTCCTTTTATTACCTAGCTTAGACAAACCCTATTAAACAAGTTTCTACTCCTTAGAACGAACCTTCTTATAAACATATTTAAGGCGTTAAAGACGAGCATAAGCTAAATATTAAGCTTTAAGAACGTATATAAACTCTTCTAAGGCATGTTAAACCTTAAGTAGCGCGGAGGCTAGCTTACTGTTAAGCTTTATAGTAGCAGATTGAATATAAGACCCTATAATAAGTTACTTAGGGAACTTAAAGACTATTAAGAGTTATAGGATGCATATACTTAGCGTTAGAGATAGAGCGAATATCGCAGGATAATTAAATATTTGCTTTAGTATACTTAGAGCAAGAGGAGGGTTGTTAAGATATAGGACTTGCTAGCGTAACATAAACTAACCCCTCTTTAGCGCAACAAGAGCAGGGAATTGCTATCACTTCACCTAGCAATAGTATGGAGGAAACCATACGAAGGCGACACTCAACCCAGAAAAGAGAAGAAGAAGCTTTAGGTATAATAAGTACAGATATTAACCAGACTAATTAAACGGATATTACACCTCTAGTGGACAACTTAGAGATATTAGAAATCTTCAAGGACAAAAATAAAGAGGAGGGAGATAGTATTACGGACACTTTAAGTATAATGTTACAACTACTTAGAGAAGAGTCGGCGGAAGCTAGTTAGTTAATATAGGCATAATCTAGGATAGATTCGGTGGAACTATATAACAAGGAATAGTAACTAAGGTTACATAGTGTTAAACGTATTAACTATATTAAACGGAAGGGATGTTATATTTAATACAGATAACACGTATCTTACGTACAAGAGAGGGTTTCTTAGGAGTATGGTTATATATTTAAAGGACCTTAGTCCCTACCGTAGATAGTTCTCTCCTTATAGTGAATCTTAGAATATAATTAGAGTTAATCTATTAGGCAACTACTCCACTAGTTATTATTACGTTGTTAATTTGTCGTACCTATATACCCAGCCCAATAACAGAACCCACCGTAGTCTAAGCTACAAGGTTCCGTTACAGAGGAACTATAGGTTTAGGGTAGTAAATAGAAGAAGCTATTCTAGAAGCTTAAAGAGTTGTTTACCTAAGAACTAATCCTTAAGATCTATTAACCAAAGTTAGAAACAGTTGTTAAGATAAACGCATTAGACTTTATACTAGGAGCATATTTGCTATAGAAGCACCAGGATATATAGCATCTAGTAGTATACTATAGTCAGAAAATGACACCACTAGAGTTAAACTATAACATCTACAACAAGGAGTTGTTAGGTATAGTTATAGTACTTAAGGAATAGAGAGTATTCTTATAAGGCATAGAGAAACTATTTGTGGTTAAGACGGACTATAAGAACCTTATAGGATTCCTAATAACAAAGGAACTCAACCAAAGACAGGTTAGATAGGCGGAAATACTTATAGAATACCATTTCAAAATTCAGCATACTAAGGGTACAGATAATGCACAAGTAGACGCTTTAAGCAGAAAAGCTAAACTATAAAGTAATGAAAAGCTATTAGGAGCTTTATTATAAAAGGATTAAGACGGATTAATTAAGTATAATTATCCAAAGATTACAGCAACCAAAGAAAGTCAGATCTATAAGTCACTAGAGAGTGATTAGACATAGAAGATTTAAGAAGCATAGATTAAGGATCTAAACTTAGAGTAATATAAAAACAGAGAAGCAACGTATATGCCTAAGTCTATTGTAGAAGAGTTTGTTAAGGAATTCTATAAGGGAATAATATAAGGACATAACAGAGCTATAGGCTTAGTATTAAGACTTTAGGAGGAGTATATTATTTAAGGAATCTAGGGACTAGTAAGACAAGTTATAAAGAAATATCTAAATTATTAAGGGAACAAACCGACGAGGTATAAGCCGTATGGAGAGCTATAACCTATTAAGATACTAGGAAGACTATAGGAAGTTATATTATAGAACTTTATTATTAAGTTACCAAAGTTAAGAGATCCTATTATAGAACAAGATTATAACGCGATTTTAGTAATAGTGGATAAGCTAATAAAGTGGGGATACTTTATAGCGTATACTAAAGAGATATTAGCAGAAGATGTTGCTAGAATCTATATAAAGGAAGTATTTATAAAATATGGAGCACTAGATAAGATTATATTAGATAGAGATCTAAGATTTATAGCAGCATTTTAGGAAGTGTTTCTGGCAGAATAAGGGGTTTGCGTAGTAATATCTATAGCGTATTATCCGCAGACGGACAGACAAACGGAAAAACTAAACTAGACACTAGAACAGTATCTAAGGCATTATATTAATTACGCATAGAATAATTGGGTATCGTTATTACCAGTTATATAGTTTGTATATAATACAACACTATAAGAAGGAATGGAGACATTACCATTTAAGGCGAATTATGGATATAAGCTAAGAATATCGTTATCGCCACATTAAGTAAAGAAGATGAGTAACACAGCTAAATAAAGAATGGAGACGTTAATAAATCTTTATATAGACCTTATAGAAACAGCTAAACTAGTATAAGAACAAATAAAAAGGTACTATAATACTAAGAGATCTAAGGGACCAGATCTTAAGGAGGGGGATAAAGTATAGCTACTATACAAAAACTTTAAGAGTTGACAACTAAGTAAGAAATTGGACTATGTTAGACTAGGACCTTTTAAAATTAAGCAAAGGATTTTATTAGTTACGTATAAGTTAAACCTACTAGCCAAAATGAGGATCTACCCTATACAACATATCGCAATGCTAAAGCCAGTATATAGGAATGTTGAGTCACTAGTCTATAAGGCAGACACGTATAGAGGACAAGAGAAAGACGAATAGCAAGTTTTAAAGATTATTAGTTATAAGGATGTAGATAACAAAATATAGTATAAAGTAAAGTAGATAGGCTATAATAAGACTATTTAGGAACTATTAAGTAACCTAGAGAATGCTATAGGAAAGGTAAAGAAGTATTAAAAGAAAGCAGGTTAGGGAGTGTTAAAAAAGGATTACTAAAGAACGAGTTACCTAAGGGGGACCCAAGAGGAGCAATTGCCGAGCTACTTAGAGTTGTTTCCCTCGCAGGAGGAAAGCTAGTTCTTTTATTACCTAGCTTATTAAGACCCTATTAAACAAGTCTCTACTCCTTAGAATAGACCTTCTCACGCACTTTCTTAAGACGAAGAAGACGGGTAGAGGCTAATAGACGGGCTTTAAGGGCACGTTGTTAAGTAGCTGCAGCCTCCTGCTCTGCTTTCTATAAATAATAAAGTTTATCTAAGGCGCTTAAGAGCTCACTATTAAGTTTCGCAGCGGTAGATTAAATATAAGACCCTATAATAAGTTATTTAGGGAACTAGAAGACTGTTAAGAGTTATAAAATGCGTATATTTAGCGTTAGAGACAGAGCGAACATCGTAGGACAATTAAATGTTTGCTTTAGTGCACTTTAAGTAAGACAAGGGTTATTAAGACAAGGGACTTGCTATTACAACACATACTAACCCCGCTTTTGCATAATAAGAATATGGAAACAACATTATCTCACTAAGTAATAGTATGGCAGCCATAGTGCGAGCACGACATTGCGCTTATAAAAAAGAAGAAGCTTTAGGTATAATAAGCAAGGATATTAACTAGACTAATTAAACGGACATTATACCTCTAGTGGATGACTTAGAGATATTAGAAATCTTTAAGGACAAAGATAAAAAAGAGGGAGATAGTATTATAGACGCTTTAAGTATAATATTATAACTACTTAGGGAAGAGTTATAGGAAGCTAGTTAGTTAATATAGGTATAGTCTAGGATAGATCTAGTGGAACCATGTAATAAGGAATAGTAAGTAAGTCATATAATGTTATACGCAGTATATAAAGTATACGCAGTGTACGCCTGTATATAATATGTATAACACGTACCTTATATACAAGAGAGGATTTCTTAGGAGTATAGTTGTGTATTTAAAGGACCTTAGTCCCTACTATAGATAGTTCTCTCCTTATAGTAAATCTTAGAATATAATTAAAGTTAATCTATTAGGCAACCACTCTACCAGTTATTATTATATTATTAATTTGTTCTTACCTATATACCTAGCCTAATAATAGGACCCACCGTAGTTCCTACTACAAGGTTCCGTTATATTACGTTAGTAAGCCCTTTATCTTAATAACCTTCCTCTTATTTAGAGTATACTAAAGCAAACGTTTAATCGTTCTATAACGTTTACTCTATCTTTAACGCTAAGTATATGCATCCTATAACTCTTAACAGTCTTTTGGTTCCTTAAGTAACCTATTATAGGGTCTTATGTTTAATCTACCGTTAAAAAGCTTAATGGTAAACTGGCCTCCATACTGCTTAAGGTTTAATATATATTAGAAGAATCTACATGTGTCCTTAAAGCTTAATATCTGGCTTACACTTATCTCTAACGTCTTAAATATATACGCAAGAAGGTTTGTTCTAAGGAGTAAAAACTTGTTTAATAGGGTCTATCTAAGCTAGGTAATAAAAGAACTGGCTCTCCTCCTATAAGGGAAACAACTCCAAATAGCTTAGCAATTGCTCCTCTTAGGTCCCCCTTAAGTAACTTATTTTTTAGCAATTCTTCTTTATTAATACTGCCTAACCTGCTTTCTTCTAATACTTCTATACCTTTTCTATAGCGTTCTCTAGGTTGCTTAGTGGTTTCTAGGTAGTCTTACTATAGCCTATCTACTTTACCTTATACTATGTTTCGTTATCTACGTCCTCGTAACTAATAACCTTTAAAACTTACCATTTATCTTCTTTTTGCCCTCTATATATGTCTGCCTTATAGACTAGTGGCTTAACATTCCCGTATGCTAGCTCTAGCATTACAACATACTATATAGGGTAGATTTTTATTTTGGCTAGTAGGTTTAACTTATACGTAATTAATAAAATCCTTTTATATAATTTTAAAAGGTCCTAGTCTGACATAGTTTAACTTCTTACTTAGTTATTAACTCTTGAAAATTTTATATAGTAGCTATACTTTATCTCCCTTCTTAAGATCTGGTCCCTGAGATCTCTTAGTATTATAGTACCTTTTTATCCTTTGCTGTACTAGTTTGGCTGTTTCTGTAAGGTCTATATAAAGATTTATTAACGTCTCCATTTTTTATTTAGCTATGCTACTCGTTTTCTTTACTTAATATAGCAACAACGACGTTCTTAGCTTATACCCGTAGTTCGCCTTAAATAGTAATGTCCCCATTCCTTCTTATAGTATTGTATTATATACAAACTATATAACTGGTAATAACAATACCTAATTATTTTATGTGTGGTTAATATAGTGTCTTAAATACTACTCTAGTGTCTAGTTTAGTCTTCCCATTTGTCCGTCTATCTGTAGATAATACACTGTAGATATTGCTATATAAATTCCCTATTCTGCCAGAAATACTTCCTAAAATGCTACTATAAATCTTAGATCCCTGTCCAATATAATTTTATCTAGTGCTCTATATCTTACAAATACTTCTTTTATATAGATTCTAGCAACACCTTCTGCTAATATCTCTTCTGTGCATGCTATAAAGTATCCCTACTTTATTAGCTTATTTACTATTACTAAAATCGCATTATAATCTTGTCCCGTAATAGGATCTTTTAACTTTAGTAACTTAATAATAAAGTCCCATAATATGACCTCCCTAGCTCATTGGCCAAAATGTGCTAGACCAGTTCCGGGTTGCAAAGAAAATAGCAATGGAAGGCAAAGGGGCGAGTAACAGGCGCCCCCTAATAACTCTACAGGAGTAGAGTACAGTGTGTAATACTAGCGCGCCCATAGGTTTGTTACGGCAGCAGTGGTTCCCAAAAAGGTTAAAAAGTAAGGTAGTAGAGCACCACTGGTAACTCGCAGGCAACTTATAAGCGAGCCCTAAAAGGCGGGGAGACGGATTATAGGGTTTTCTCAAATAGAGTTTTCTCACCACATATATATAAGAAGTAGTCCGCGTGGGCCTAACAGGGATCCAAATCGGACATTAAGCAATAAATAATAATAATAATAATAATATGACCTCTCATGGTCTTTCTAGTATTTTAATAGGTTGTAGCCCTCCATACAGCTTATACCTTATTAGTTTGTTTCTTTGGTAATCTGGATATTCTCTTATAACTTATCTTATTAATCCCTAGATTCCTTAAATAATATATTCCTTTTAAAGTCTTAACACTAAGCCTATAGCTCCGTTGTGCCCTTGTGTTATTCTTTTATAAAACTCTTTTACAAACTCCTCTGTAATTAACTTTAGAATATAAGTAGCTTCTCTATTCTTATATTGCTCTAAGTCTGGATCCTCTACCTATACTTTTTAGATTTTTTGCGCCTAATTACTTTCTAGTAACTTATAGACCTGACTTTCTTTAGTTGCTATAATCTTTAGATAATTATACCTAATTAATCTGTCTCAATCCTTTCGCAATAAAGCTCCTAACGGCTTTTCCTTATTCTGTAGTTTAGCCTTTCTACTTAGAGCGTCTGCTCGTGCATTATCTGTACCCTTAATATGCTAAATTTTAAAATGGTATTCTGTAAGTATTTCCGCCTATCTAACCTGTCTTTGGTTAAGTTCCTTTATTATTAGAAATCCTATAAGGTTCTTATAGTCCGTTTTAACCATAAATGGTTTCTCTATGCCTTGTAAGAATGCTCTCTATTCTTTAAGTGCTATAACTATGCCTAATAACTCCTTGTTATAGATGTTGTAATTTAACTCTAGTAGTGTTATCTTCTAACTATAGTATACTACTAGATGCTATACGTCCTAGTGCTTCTATAGTAAATATACTCCTAGTGTAAAGTTTAATACATCCGTTTCAATAACCGTGTCTAACTTTGGTTAATAGATCTTAAGGACTGGTTTTTAGGTAAACATCTCTTTAAGTTCTTAGAATAGCTTCTTTTACTTACTACCCTAAACCTATAGTTTCTCCTTCTTTGTTAACCTTATAAATAGCTTAATACTTTTTAACTACTATACTATAAACCTCCTATAGTAATTGCAAAACCCTAAAAACGACCTTAACTGTATAATATTCTCTAGTTCTTGCCAACTTACTATAGCTTTAACTTTCTTTAGGTCCATACTAATCTTTTCTAGTTTAATAATAAATCCTATAAAATTGGTCTTTCTTATAAAGAACTTACATTTCTTAATTGCTATTAGCATCTATTCTTCTTATAGTCTCTTTAAGACCCATTTAATATATTCTCTATATTCTCCCTTACTTTCTAAGTAGATAATGATATCGTTAAGATATACTATAATAAACTTATTAAGGTGTTCTCTTAATACACTATTAATTTGCTTCTGGAACGTTATTGGTGCATTTATAAGCCTAAACTATATAACAAACGGCTTATATAGTCCTTCCTTTAACCTAAAAGCTGCCTTCTATTTATTGCCTTCCTTAATCCTAATCTGATAGTACGCCCACCTTAGATCTATCTTTATAAAGATTTACGCATTGCCTATCCTATCTTAGATTTCGCTAATTAAGGGTAAAGGATACCTGTCCTTTTTAGTAATACTGTTTAACTATCTGTAGTCTATATACATCCTAAGTTTTCCGTTTTTCTTTAAGATAAATAGTACTGGATATCCTACTAATAACTATAATAGTCTAATATATCCCTTTTATAAGTTCTCCTGGACAAACTCTTTAAGTGCCACTAACTTAGTTTTAGTAAGCTTATAAATTAGAAAAAACTTTAGACTTATTCCCTCTTTTAACTCTATCTTATGGTCCTATGCTGTATACTTTAACAGCTTTTTACTTTCTCGCAACCACAACTTTTTGCTATACTTGTGGTATTTTTTTGGTATATAACTTAAGCCCCACTCAGTCTCTTTGTATATTACTCTAACTTAGTACTATACTAACTTGGCTTACTATTGCATTCTATGTTATTAAGTATTCTTAATATCGACCTAACCTATAACCCAATTAATCTTTAAATTATACTCCTATAACTAAGGTATTCCTAGTATCGCCTCGTCCTGTCCTAATAGTAGGATATTAAAAGACATTCTAACCTATCTCCCTTTAATAGTTAACTAAATAGGTCCTATTTTAAGATTAATAATACCTCCTCTATAGGCTATCTAATCTCCTAAAATTATTATAAGT
>Ga0307507_10001361_pt1 | contig 54774 bp, 31 predicted proteins | sample 7_EM_MG_FD_207223 | JGI IMG/M metagenome (GOLD analysis project Ga0307507, IMG submission 207223) | Populus trichocarpa ectomycorrhiza microbial communities from riparian zone in the Pacific Northwest, United States - 7_EM | ecosystem: Host-associated > Plants > Roots > Unclassified | place... | reverse complement strand
AGGATTGATATTTGTTACGCTAGTTAAGCGGTATTTGTATATAGATGGCAACCCACAAAAGAAGAATTGCCAGTGTTGGGATAATATCACGTGTAGTCACGTGGTCACGTGGTCACGTGGTCACGTGTGCCGCGGCACTAGCGTGGCGAGGAGCCTTAAGCTCCTCGCCCTCCCTTTCTTAGAAACAAAAACAAGAAGAACAACCATCATACTATCTACGAACCGTAGCTACGTGATATCACCTTGTGTAACCAACATAGATAATAGACTATTAAATACATCCAACTAGAAAGTCTATTAGCGTTTAATATAAGCTGACTACTACGCCGCTAATAAAAGCGCAGAGCATTGTTAAGAGACATTTATCTAGATGCGAAAGGTGATATATAACTATAGTATCTACGTCTAGGTTATCCAGGACCTATAAGCCTTTATTATTTAGGTATTAACGCCCTAGAAGTTAAGCTTTAAGGCCCTAAAATAATGGAATATTAATACTGTAGTCTTGCTAAAATTAAGTGTTAGGTCTTACGAAGGTTCTTAAAACAGAATATTAATAAACCCTATCTTAACCTCTATATTAACTAGACTAACCTTAAAGAAGCACATGCCAGATTTATATAAGTTATACTTATCTATAATATATTCTTAGGAAAATCCTTCCTATACTTTATAATAACGCACGGTAAGAAGGAGACACTATAAGTGCTTAAAGATTTTATCTGATGGATTTATCTAAGGTATAACCTTAAAGTTAACACTATTAGATTAGGCAACGAGCTAGGGAAAAAGAGAACCCTTAAATGGTTACGGACCCAAGAGATTATATTTAAGCCTTTAGCGCTATATACCTAAGCTTAGAATAGTACCACTAAATGCTTAGGGGGTGTAATTATTAAGAGAGTACAAGTAATAAGAATTGCTACTAATTTACTACATAACCTATAGAACGAGATAGTTAACTATATAGTCTACCTTTAAGATTAAACGCCATAAGAAAGTAATGGATGGAAATTGCTATATAAGAGGTTCTATACCTTCCTAGCTAATAAAAAATTAAGAAAACTGTAACTGGCGTACCTAAAAGCCTACGGCTGTAGGGTATACGCGATAACGTTAGACGCTTAGCTAAAGAAAAAAAAGGCTAAGCAAGCTAAATCCGCGAGCCCATATTGGCTACCTTATTAGCTATAACTCTACTAATATCTATAGGATCTGGATCCTATATAAGGGTATCGTTATCTCTACTAGGGATGTCATCTTTAATAAAAAGATGTTCTTTAATGGCAAGTAAACGGATATCTTAAAGGATCTATACGCTAAATTAGACAGGCTAATTAAGAAGATTTAACTTCTTAATACCCTAACTAAGAATAAGGTTCTTTTAGAAGATAATAAAGAAGTATTTAAACCGTTAATTTAAGAGGAAGACGATAACAATTATAAGCCAGTTTAAACCTCTAATAAGTTAGCAGATCTTAACTTTACAAGAGCTCTTAAAGATATATATTATATACTACCTCCGACGGAAGAAGATAAAGAATCTCCATGTGCCTTTCACGTTAATTATCCTGTAATTTTAGTTTAAAATATTAATTAAGACATCGCTTATTAAGTAGGAGGTGCGTTTAACACTTAGGGGGTGTTTAATAACTTAATTAAAAACTTATTTAAAGAAGTCTGTAATAATAGGTTTAAAGACTTTATTACTAAAAGGATTACTTTAGCCTATTATAGCGCCTTCTTAGCAGGAAGGAAGTTTAACCTTAATAGTTGACTTAACGCTAGCAAGCTAAAATTAGGCAGAATATATAATATTAGACTATATAAGAAGAACTTACCTCCGCTACCTTAGTTGATCCACAACCTTAATATGTATCCTCTTTAAGATTAGTTTTAAAAGGCTTAATAAGCTTACCTCTAATCTAATTATTAAATAAGGTTGTTTTAAGAAACAGATAAGAAGTATATAAAGGGATAGTAGGTCCTTAGCTTAATATAGGTGTTTATCTATAAGACGGATAAGTATAGGTTCCTATAGAAATGTAAGGCACGCTTAGTAGTATACGGAAATTAATAGGCCCTAAGAGACCTACCTATAAGAGCTACTATATTAGCGAGTACGACCTTCTGGACCCTAATAGCGATTACCGCAAAATTTAACCTAGAGATGATATAGATAGATATAGTTAACGCGTTTATCTATTGCGATTTTAATAAAGTTATCTATATAAAGCTACCACTAGGGTTTAATAAAGGAAAGATAGATAAAGTACTATGCTTAAGAAATGCCCTTTACGGACTATAACAATTCCCTCTATTATGGCAAAAGAATCTCATAAGCTTATTAAACGAATTAGGTTTTAAAGAGGTTCTATAAAAGCTGTGCGTTATACTAAAAGGAAAAATAGTCGTCTTCTTTTATATTAATAATATTATCTTCTGCTACTAAAAAATAGATAAGAAGAAAGCTTAAGAAGCAATTAAGGAGCTAAGTAAAGAATACTAGATAAGTACCCTTAGCGAACTAAGATAGTTCCTAAAAATCTATGTGCTATATAATTATAGCTAGAGGCTCCTATAGATATCCTAGGAAGCCTATATTAAGAAGATAGCTAACTAGTATAAGATAGATCTTAAAGGGCGTCTTCTAGATACTCCTATGGCAGAATTAGAACTCCTCCCTACTAATTACCAATTAATCTATCTAACGCGTCCGTCCCCTAATATAGACCTATTAGTCCGTCCTATATCCCTACTAGCTTCTATAATGCTATATTAGAGAAAAATAGGTTTAGTACTCTATATAGCCACTATAACGCGTCTAGATATTGCTTTTGCAGTATTACAGCTAGTAAGGTTTAATTAGAACCTAAGCTAAAAGCACTATTAAGCGGTGGAGAGAGTAATCTAGTACCTATATAGTATAAGGAGTAGAGCAATCTACTATGGAGGGGATAAGGAAGGAATAAATGGTAGAGGGAGAGATAAAGGAATACGTAATAAAGGACGAGACAATAGAGATAGTAGAGGTAAAGCGCAATTATTTATCTATGTTAGCGATGCATTATTTACGGACAACTCTATTAATAGAAAGAGCTTATAAGGATATATTATAAAGCTATTTAGGAGATTAATTGCCTGGAGAGCAAACAAGTAGGGTATAGTTATAACGTTAAGCACAAAAGCTAAGTTATTAGCCCTATTACAGACTGTAAAGGAAGCTATCTTTATTAGTAGGCTGTTTAAAGCAATAACGTTAAGGCTAAATAAGCCCTTAATTATTAACTGTAATAATACCTAGATACTCTAACTAGTTATAAAAAACACTATAAAGCTAATTACGAAGCTCTAACACATTAACATCTATTAATACTAGCTATGCTAGGAATACATAAGGAGATAAGTACTATTTTAATAGATAGTAATAAAGAAGATAATTGCCAATGGACTTATAAAGGCCCTGCATAAGCAGAGGTTTTAAAGCTTTATTAATATAATTAAAATAGTGGATATTAAAGAGTAGTTAAATAAGGAGAAGTAACTAGAGGACCTAAGGGACAATATTAGAACAAGACGGAAGGATTTAGATAAGATTATGGTTTATTTAACTTACTAACGGACATAAAAAGGTGGTTAGCTTTAACCTTAAAGAGCTTAAAGCCAAGGGGGTGTGTTAGATAATCTGTATTCTCTAAGGCATAGGTTATGTATATAAGTTACGTGCAGGGGTCACGTGCACTATAAATCTCTTTATCTTAGCTTAGAACCCAAGGGCCCTAGGTCCAAAGTCAATTAACCATTAAGTTAAGATTATTAATCAATTAACCCATTTTATTAATAAATAGCTCTATATAAACTATCTAATAAGGGACCCATAGAGTAATCTAGAAGAAGTTATTTAAATTTATAGCTTTAATAGTACTTAACTAGGGTTAAATAGTACCAATCCTATTACTATAAACCCGTTATATATATTACTGGCTATTAAAGCTTCTATATAAGCAGTTAAATATACTATAATAAAATCTAGTTTAGTAATATAGTAAATGCCAAGCTGTATATAGTCCTCTATTAATTAACTATATAACTATTTTAAGGTCATAAAATAGCTAATATCTAAAGGCTATAATAGATAAGATAAATACAGCGGCATATATAAGGGTATAATATTATAATTAAGGCAGTACTGGTTAAATTTGGGTATAATATAACTGCTATAGCCATTAAGTATAAGCAGTTAATAGTGGCCTAATATATAGTTACATATATATAGATTAAAAATCTCTATAAGCCAGTAATATCTAAGCTTATTATTTATCCATCTATTTTTATTAAGCGCTATAGTCTATTTAGAAGGTAAATTGGTTATATACTAGGTAGAAATATAGACTTTACTAGTAAAAATAAGCATAGATAAAAGGGCCTATCCTATAGCAAAAATATATTTAACTACAGTTATCTACTCTTTATTTCTAGGCTAAATATAAATAATATAGTGCATTAATGTTCCTATAATAACTTTTATAGTTACTATTATACCCATTATATATCTAGTTTCGTTAAAGTTAAAGGTATCTTCTAAAAGTATATTATACTAGGCTATTATAGCCTATATACAGTTAAACCACTTAGAAATAATTTTTGGATCTTCGCATTTTGCCTATTACTTATTATATTTCTAAAAGTAGGCCATTTTTAATACATTATATTAATTAATATAGTTTATAGTCTAGTTTTGGCCAACTATAAGTAGGAGGGTAATACTGTGACTACCCAGTAATAGGTTAGCTATATAGCTAATTATTTAGATATAAGGAGAAAGCCTATATGCGTCTAAGAATAATATCCAGTCCTCTAAAGTCTTCTCTTCTATAATTATAAGTTTGTGACTATTAGGTGGGCAAGTAATATATAGTAGCTAGCCTTTACTACAGGCTATAAGGGTATTGTAATAAATATTATATGCAGTCGTAGCAGCATAAATAGTTTAAAATTAACCGTTGCAATAGACGTTTAGGGCAAGTAGGTATCTACCATCTTTTCCTAAAGTTGGTAAAGGCATTACGTTATAAGTTATTTAAGAAGTAGGATTTATTGCGTAGTATATGTAAAAAGTGGACAACTCGCTTATGTGGACAACTCGCTTGTGAAATACGTTATAGATAAGTATCTATAGTGGCGTCTTGCCTTCTTCTAAGTTAATTATATAGTTATACTTAGAGTTCTAAGGTAGTATACTTACTAGCTTATTAGAGAAGACATTAATCTCTTCTTTATATATATTTAGTAGGTTACAGCCTATAGAGGTTAAAATAACTATTATATAGTAGTGTACTTTTAGGAGCTAGTAAAGAGATAGGTGCCGCTAATATACGTTTTATAGGTATATTTGTACTAAAAGTATATATAGCTCTACTATAGTATACTTAATAGTTTTAGGGTTTAATTACCTCCCCTTTAAATATAGGTAATCTACACTAGCACTAAAGGGTCTTTATAGGTACTCGCTGCTAGTAATAGTAAGTCCTCTATTATATTTATAACTAGTATCTCTATATTTAGAGGATCTATATAGGTACTTACTGCTAGTAACAATAGGTCCTTTATTATATTTATAACTAGGGTAAAAAAGAAGTCTTTTAGCTATAGTAAATAGACTATTTTGCCAGTTTTAATATTTGCTAGAAGTGTATTAAGAGTAACTATTTAGGGACGTCTAGGGTCTAAAGTACCCTAGACAAACTATCTAAAATAAAAGCTAATTAATAGATCTGCTTCTATAAGCTAATTCTATCTAAGAACTATATTATAATCATTAAATAAGCTACCCTAAAAGGCCTGGGGGCTAATAGTGCGAGGGGTACCCTAGGAGTTGCTAGTAGTAACTATTAGATTATAAATATCCTAAATTATTATCTAGTTGCTATTAAGGAAACGTGCAATAGGTTTACGTAAATATAGCATATAGCTTATAGGTACGTTAAACCTATAAACAATATCTTAGTTATTAAGGTTAATTTAGCACTTATTATTATATAAGCAATATAGGCGGACTTTACCCTGGGGCGTATATATCGCAATATATATTATAATGCGTTTCTTATCTCCCTCTATATTAGGCCTTAGTTGCAGTTAAGAGAGATACGCTACTAGGGCTTTAGGTTTTCTAAAAACCGGCCTTCTAGCCTACCTATAAGCAGAGCTCTTTTGCCAAAACTTTATTAAATAGATAAGAACCGCAGGGACCTCTTTGCTAAAATCCGCTATATAGAGCAACTGTTTAACACTATAAAGCTTGCAAAAGATTATGTAGTTAGCAGCGGCAAATCTTTGCGCTTAAAGCGCGGTTATAGCATAGGCTCTATAGAGTTAGGTTTAGGGAACAGAATCTAAAAAGGGCAACGTTTTTCTAAGCAAACCCCTAGGGAGACTATTTAAAAGCTAGATGGCTTGGAGGACCCTTTAAACGCTAGTGCTACGCACGCGAGTTAAAAGAGACCTAAAGGTAGCCACTGTAAAGAATACTGGAAGTAAGCTAGTAAAGACAAGTTAGGCGTAAGAACTAAAAATCTACCTACTACTTAGGATTAATAAAAGGGGTATATAAGAAGCAGTCCTCTAAGCCATATATATAGGCTAGGAAGACGTTAAACCTTTGGTTCTCCTTTATAATAACCGTATAGTATATAGTAGTATTATTAAAGCGTCTTACTATAGGGTTTCTAATCTAGTCTTAAACTTATCCTATAGTAAGGGACCTTTATTTTTAGTGCCTAGCTAGTAATAAACTAATTAGGTAATTGCCTTCTTTTTTATAAGACCTTTAATAGCCTATTATATATATTGCTTATAGTTATAGTTAGCGTTATTAACCTTAAATTAGTCCTTAACTACGGCAATCTACTAGTTAAAATGCTGTTAAGTAGTAACGTAATTCACGAGCAAGTAGGCCACCTTAAAACCCCACCAAAAATTAGAAAATTCATACTTTAATATCTTAACAACCACTTAATAATAAACTTTAAAATTTTAGATTTGAACTTTTATATACACTCTGCAGCTTCTATTAAAGCTGCATAGTAATTAATTTAGTGGTTTTTAAGATATTATAATTTAGGGGCCAAAATAAAGCTAAATTACTATATCTTAAAAACTACTTAACTAATTACTATAAAACTTTAATAGAAGCTGTAGAGTGTATATAAAAGTCCAAATCTAAATTATTAAAATTTATTATTAAGTGGTTGTTGAGATATTAAAGTATAAATTCTCTAATTTTTGGTGTGATTTTAAGGTGGCCCACATGCTCGGGTAGCCCACATGCTCGTGAATTACGTTACCGCTAATATTAGGTAGTAACTTCTTAACTAGGGCGTTAAGATTTGTTTAGCGTATGCGTTTACTATATAACTTATACTCTTTACTAAAGAGGTAATAGGAGGGCTTTAAATTAATAATGCTCTATAAGTTGGCTATTTTCTTAGCTAGCTTATTTAGCTCCTTTATATTAGCAGTATTTAGTAGGACACTAGTAATCTTACTAAGCTCCTATTAAGCCCAGGTATATATGTTAAACTAGTCTTTAGTGTTTATAGGTGGCTAATTATTTTAAGGTTTAGAAAATAGCTTAGATTTTACTAGTATATTTCCAGTGGTTTTATCTATACTAGATCTAAAGGCATTTAGCAGTTATATTATCAGCGTATTACTATTAGGTATAGGCGTTGGTTTTCTTTTTAAAGGTATTTATAACAGGCGCTCCTAAAAGGTACATATTAGATAAAATAGATAAAGGTTTTACTAATGTCCTACTAATGTCCCAGAGGAAATATGGTTAGATAGATAAGGGGTAAAGGGTTTTACTAGTGTCTTAGAAGGATTATATAGGAAGCTAGTTCTCCTCTAGAGAAGAACTAGCGATTAGTCTTTAAATAGAAGAGTTTAGAAAGCATCTGTCCTTTAATACGTAAAGCTTGTTCTACTTTTAACTTACCTTCTACTTACCTAAGACTCTTATTCTATACTGTTAATTAGATAATTATATGTTCCAGTTAGACTGGCCTTTTATAATTCTAATTGCTTATAATCCTCTACGGAAGGAACGTACGGCTATTAATTAACAATGACGGGCCATACCTCCTTACCCCCTAAAATAATGCCCTTACTATAAGAGGCTGACAGAGTCTCCCTGGAGGAGCGCATTCCCTCTACTTATAAAGGAGTAGACTAGGAAGCTATGGCTGGTCTATCTAACCTTCTGAGACCTTTAGGAACGATTACTGCTAGGGAGTTATTAGAACGGTCGCTACGCGAGACCCTATAAAAGATAAAGGAGTTGGAGATACGATTAAGATAAGCATATTAAGACTACTAAGAACAATTGCAAGGACAATTGGGAGAAGTATAGACACCCTAAACACAAAGCGGACTTAAAGGGGTAACGCCATACTACGCTATAACATTAGAAAAACCTAAATTCCGTATAAAGGAACCTAATAAGTATAATAGTGATAGTCTCTGGAACTATAATTGTTTTATCTGTTAATGTGAAACTAAGTTTTGGCTGGACCCGAAATGTTACTCTAATAAGTATAATTAGACACTAATTGCTTCTACCTTCCTACGTGGCACCATTAAGAGTTTATGGACACGCTATAAGAAGAAACTTACTATACCCTTTAAATTTAGCGAACTTAAGTCCTGGTTAGTTAATCAGATCTAAGACCCTACTAATTAAGGAATAGATTATAACTAGTGATACTATAATGCTAAACAGCAAGAAGGCTAGAGTGTAGTCTAGTTTATAAACTACTTAGACCTATAGGATAACGCTATATGACTTCACTAGCTACTTACCAAGTTATAACCTAAGATTTAACAGGCCATATAGGAGAAGGGCGAAATTCCTACCTTCTAAGAAAAGCTTATCTCTAAAGCTACTTAGATTAAGAACGCTAAAAGAGACTATTTGGGGAAGTAAAAGAAATAAGACGCCAGTAATAAAGAGCGTAGAACTAGACCTAGCTTTAATAAAAGGGGTAGATTCCAACCTAACTACTCTATAAAAGGATAATATAAGCAGGCTTTACAACCCTAGAGCAACGCTGGTCAACCCTAGAATAATAATAGGCAGAAACTGTAGAACTAAGAGTTATGCAGCTGTTATTACTGTGGTAAGAAAGGCCATATACAGCGCTTCTGCCGGTAGAAGAAGTAAGAGGATGCTTAATTGGGAAAAGAAAGAGCCTAGTAGATCTTTACTCCCTTACACTAGGCTAGTAAGAGAAGGAGGGAGTAAGCTGCTATATGGTTATTCCCGTCTCTATTTAAGTTAATGATGAATAGGTAACGTAAGACTGCCTTGTAGACAGCGGTGTGACCATGGGGTTCATTTCTTAATTACTGGTAAAAGAATTGGATTTGGACCTTAGTGGCTTATAGGTATGCACCATTTAAAGCATTAGAGGCCACTAGATTCCATACTATAGGGAATAAACTTTTTCCATGGCTAGCTAGGACCGCGATGGTCTATGGGACACGTAGGAGATGCGCTTCTGCGCTGTAGAAATTAAGGGGTATAACCTTGTTTTAGGATACTTATGGCTTTATTAAGTTAATCTAGATATTAATTGGCCTTCTGCCTTATATTAACACCAGAAGTCTTAACCGCGTATTATAGTTAAAGATTAAGAGACTTTCTTAAGCCATGTGCAAGAAGAAGGGTGGGTATATGCTATATATGCTACTCTTGACCCCAAGAGTGGGGACGCGGAGTATTTATTTTTGGATGTCTGGCTATATGTAGTTGAGGAACTAGAGATTTTATAGGAATATACGGACTTAAAGGATATTGTTAATAAGGAAGCTGCGCACACCTTGCTTAACCCTATATTAGTAGAGCATAAGATAGATATAGGAGATAAGGAACCTCCTTTTGGACTACTATATAACCTATTAGAAAACAAGCTGGCAGTATTATGTTAGTATATAGTGGACAATCTTTAGAGAGGATGGATTTAGCCTTTTATAAGCTGGGTAGGGGTACTAATTATGTTTATACCTAAGAAGGACAAAACCCTTTGCCTCTATGTTAACTATTAGGCGCTAAATAAGATTACTATAAAAAATTACTACCTACTACCTTTAATAGGGGAGCTTATTAATAGGCTGTTGGGCGTAAAGATATTTACGAAATTAGACCTAAAAGATGTATACTATTAAATCTAGATTAAAGCTGGCGATAAGTGGAAAACGGTGTTTTAAATATAGTACGGCCACTTTAAGTACCTAGTGATGCTATTTAGGCTTACTAACGCACTAGTGATATTTTAGGCCTATATTAATAAGGCATTGTTAGGCCTATTGGATATAATATATATAGTCTACCTTAATAATATTATAGTCTACTCTAATAACTACAAAGCATATACGTACTATATATAAATGGTACTAAAAAGACTGCGGGAATATAAGCTCTATATAAACCTAAAAAAATGCTTGTTCTATATTACTAGTATTAATTTTCTAGGCTTTATTATCAGCGTTAATAGAGTATTAATAGAGAAAAGCCAGGTAGATGTTATTAGGGAATAGCCATACCTTATAACGTTTAGGGAAGTATAAGTTTTTATAGGTACGGCAAACTTCTATTAAAGGTTTATTATTTATTACTTATAAGTAATACTTCTAATTACTAATCTGCTAAAGGGATCTAAGGATAGTAAGAAGTTAGAATCCTTTATATTTAGGGAAGCTACTAAGCAGGCTATGGACTAGTTAAAGGATTTATTTACGTCGGCGCCTATCCTAATACACTTCTACTAGGAGCTATATATATACCTTAAAACAGATATATCTGGCTTTGCCCTAAGGGCAATTATATCTTAATTAAAAGACGGAGAATGGTATCCTGTGGCGTTTTAGTTAAGGAAAATAACCCCTATAGAGCAGCGTTATATAACGTATAACTAGGAGCTACTTATAATAGTTGCAGTAATAAAGTACTGGCGACATTATTATATAGGAAGCAATTATCCTATTAAAGTCCTTACAGACCATAATAACCTAGAATACTTTATAACTATAAAGGTGTTAAGCAGTTAACAAGCTAGATGGGCAGATGCACTATTACAGTATAACTTTAAAATTATATACCGCCTAAAAAAGACAAATCCCGCTAATAGGTTGTTAAGATGTCTAGATTATAAGACTGGAAGAATCTAGGATAGCATAGGGGAAATGATTCCTATATTATAAAATTTACTTAGAAAGAAAGAAGAATCTTTCCCTAAAACTATAGAATTCTATAGTAGGGTAGAGGTCCCGGCGATATAGCTACAAAGCACCATAATAATAGAGCTGTAGGATATAGTTACGGACCAGGTTATAGACTAAGCAGATATTATAAAGTTGGCGTACCCTAGAACTAGCAAGAATTCTATGGGATATGCTAGAGGTATCGCGGCACCTTTAACTTAATGGCGTATTAGCTACGAGTTTCCAGATCTAGAGGGGATAGGCAAGATGCCTATTTATAGCATAGCATACTATATAACGGCAAGAGAATCTGCTGGCACTAATGGTTTAAAACGTCTTATACTATACCTAGGGTCTATAATGGCGGTAGGTAAAATGGAAACAAGTAATCTATATAAAACCTTTTTAGATCTTCTTTTTTAGGCGTAATAGAGGGACGCCTTCGTTGCTAGGGAGAGGTAGAAAGATATAGTAGAGACTAACTTAGCTGGAGTTACTAAGAAGCTATAGTAGCAAGACTAAAAGGGTCTATTACGCTTTAAGGGTGCTATATATGTCCTAAAGGACTAAGCGGTTTAAGACAAAATTCTAAAGGTCTTCTATAATAACCCTTTTAGGGGTCACTATGGTACTAATAGAACCCTTAAGGCCGTTTAAAGGAAATACTTTTGGGATAGAATATCTGAAGAAGTTAAGGACTATATATTAAGATATAATACGTGCCAAAGGGTATAGATATCTAGGCATTACCCCTATAGCGAGTTATTAGTGCTTCCTATTCCATAAGGACTAATATTAGAATTAACAATGGATTTTATAATAGGCTTACCCCCTACTAAAATAAGAATAGGAGAGGTTGCTGACACTATCCTAGTAATCGTTGACAGATATATAAAGTTTTTAGGGTATTTTGCTGTTATAATAATAATTATAGCAGTGGAACTGGCAGACCTGTTTTTAGAGCGGTGGCTCTTGTTTAGTATGCTAAGGGGAATTATGTCCAACAGAGGTACCGTATTTAACAGCGCATTTTAGTCTTTATTCTGTCTTTTATTAAAAATATGGCGAAAGATAAGCACTACCTTTTACCCGCAAATAGATGGGCAAATAGAGTGTTTAAATGCGTTGTTAGAACACTACCTCCGCTACTATATTAATTATTAACAGGATAATTGGCCATTATGGTTAGCTTTAGTATAATATATATATAATATAAGCATCTATAGTAGTACAAAAATGACCCCTTATAAAGCACTGTTTGGAGTAAAAGTAAATAACCCCTAGAACGTTAAGGACATTGTTCCTAAAAAAGAGGCACTAGTAACATCCGAGAGAATTAAGCAAATAAGAATTCGTAGAGAAGAACTTAAAAAGTACTTGCTAGACGCCTAGGCTATACAAAAAAGGTACTATAATAAGGGATATATACCTAAAGAATTTGAAATAGGAAACGAAGTCTTACTATTTATAAAAAACATCCAGACGAAATGTATTAAGAAGAAGCTAGACCATAGGTGGCTTAGACCCTTTAAAATAGTTAGGAAAACTAAAGGAAATTAAGCCTATAAATTGGAATTGCTAAAATTATATCTAATATATTCTATATTTTATATTCCCTTATTAGAGTTATACTAGAGAAGAGATGGTATGGATCTACCCCTACCTAGCAAAATTAATAGGGAACTAGAATGGAATATAGAAGATATTCTAGACTAAAGATGGCGTTAGAAGAAACGCAAATTTTTAGTTTATTAGGAAGAATACTCTTAGGTATATAATAGTTGGGAACCTAAGGAGCACCTTTAGCTAGGATGCCATACGGTAATTAAAACTTTCCTAAAGACCACAAATCAGGATTTAGTAATGGTTCCGGATATACTATGGACGAGACAATAGGGAAGACCCTACAAATTAAAACCATAAGGTTAAGCACAGGCATTAGAAATGGGAATGTTTTACTATTATAATAAGGATCCTAGAATCCTATAAGAGAAAGCCATAGGGATCTATATAAGAACCACTAGGGATACTATCTAAAGAAGACGCTATTTAGGAATAAGTAGTAGTACTAGAAGAAGGGGCCCTAGGGATTTAGAAGGGTTCCCTAGGGATAAAAAAAGAGTATCCAGTCTGATACTAGAGATATGCGGTAGAGTTAATAATATAAAGAGGACTAAAAAGACACAGAGTAAAGACTTAGAAATTTTAAGGAATTATAAAGCACCTATAAAAACACCACTCATTTATTATATACGGAGATTATGGCGGTATGCTGCTTTTATATAGACTATTACTAAAAATAAGAATAGAGGTATCCTTAAAGTATAAAGTTGATTCCTAGTACTAGGGCATCCTAGAGGCACTAAAGAGGTACTATATAAAGCTATCCTATAAGAAGAAAGAAAAAACAAGATAACAACTTAAATACTAAAAGTAGTAGTGGGAGCCTCCTCCTCCATCTTAACATTATCGCTAGTAGTATTATTAGCACTCCTATCCCTAGAAGCATTAGCATTCTTACTAATATTCTTCTTAGTGTAACGGGCTCGTATAAATGCTTCTAAACCAAAGCTTGTAGATTGCTACCATACAAGAATACTAAGCTAAGGAGAAGAAGAAGAAGAATCGTTCAGGGGCAGTAGGTAGGCATGTCGCAAGGGCCGCCAAGGCGCTAGTGGTAAGCGGGCCAATAGCGATTTTACATGCCGGGCATGGAAAATCCTGATTGGTTAAATATGGCCGGTGACGCGCTCTAGCACCGTCACATCACCCCCCCCTCCCAAAAAAGCCTGCCCTTAGGCTTTGTCTGAGTTCTTTGTTATTATCTAAATTGTTATAGTTATCTAACCCCTCTTCCTAGCATTTAACCCAGCTATCTAACTTACGTGGTGGTCCAGGGAGGTCTGGGTAGGCTAGGTGGAAATCTTGTAGCTTATAGGGAGAGTACTTAAAATCAGATGCAGGGTACCATTCTAGATCTTCGTCATGACCTACCTAGCTCGCACGGTATTTTAAGGTACTACGGTCCTTCTTTACTGCTAAGATCTCTTTAACTTCCTATTCTTCGTCCTCTACAATCTGAATTAGCGGTAGGGGGTCGTTGTACTATCCAGGCAATAGGTTGTCCGCAGCCTTCCACAGTTAGTCTAGAGAGAAGACAGGGTGGATCTTCATTAACTCTAGTAGCTTAACCTTAAAAGAGTGCCCTACCTTCTTAGGGATTTTATAGGGGCTAGCTATTTGGTGGTCTAGCTTATAGCTTGGCCTCTAGGTTTTCTAGTTCTTTGTTAACACCTATACCTTATCTCCTACGTAAAAGTCTACCTCGCAGCAATATTAGTTTACGTTAGACTCTTTCTTCTCTTATACCCTTTTTATAATTGCTTAGGCAGTCTCCCAGGCCCTATATATTCTCTTGGCGAATATCTAGGCCTCTTTATAGCTAAGGCGTTCGCGGGCCGTTATATGTCCTATAGGTTTATCCCAATTAAAGGATGTTTATGGCCTATATCCATAGAGTAACTCAAATAGCGACATTCCTATACTATTATAAGGGAGCGTAAGCTGTGCGTAGTCTATTATAGGTAGTAGTTCTAACCAGTTATCCTAGTAGTAGTTAATAAAGGGGCGAAGTTGCTGGTTAAGGTACTGGTTTATAATCTCGGTTTAGCCGTTAGTCTAAGGGTGGAATATAGTAGAGAGCTTAATCTTAATCCCAAGGATACGGCAGAATTCGTTCTAGAAGTCTAATATAAACTAAGGTCTATAGTTAGAGATAATTAACTTAGGAGCGCTATAGATCTGGTAGATGTTATCTATATACATACGGGCCATGTCCTTTACGGTTATAGTCTTAAAGCAAGGGAGGGAAACGGCTTGCTTACTTAGTCAGTTAACTACTATAAAGGCCATATTATAGCCGTGTTTGTCCTTTAGGAATGATTTAAAGTCCATTATAATATATTGCCAAGGGCGTTTGGGGACTAGCAGTAGTTACAGCTATCCAGGAGTTCGGTCCCTAGGGGTATTTACACATTTATAAGTATAACAATTTCTAATAAATTGTTCTATATTGGACAGGAGTTCTCGCCAATAGTAACAAGGCAATAGTAGTTAGTAGGTCTTATCTCAACCAGGGTACGCCATAGAGACTTAATAGTAGGCTTTACAGATTAGCTCTATTTGTAGGTTATTAATATCTGGAACTATAAGCCATTCTTAGTATAGGAGCAGTCCGTCTTCTATTTCTAAACCAGGGTCACCCCCCATAGCTTAATCGCGGAGGGCTTTTAGGGATTCGGCTGTGCGGTTTACAGTTAAGATGCGATTAATTAGTCCCATTAGTTTATCTAGGGTCTCTCCTTCTATAGGTGCTACCTTATTCTATTTGGAGCTTAGTTCCTCAAGGATACGCGGGTCAAGTTATTCAGTATAGAGGAGGGCACGTGTCCAATGCTAAGCCTTTAGCTCGTCTTATGGCCCCACATCCTGTTCTCTCCGGGTTAGGGCGTCAGCCTTAGTATTTTGCCTGCCGGGGCGGTATATAATTATAAAGAAGAATTGGGAGAGTATTTCGGCCCACTAGGCCTATTAACCGGTAAGTTATTTTATTGTCATAAAATACTTAAGGGCTTTATAATCGGTATAAACCTTAATCTAAGAGTCTGTGCTTCTAAGCTCTGCGCGCCACTGGGATAATAATTATACAATAGCCAACATTTCCTTATTGTGTACTTCGTAGTTGCACTTAGCTAGGGCCATTGTTTTTAAAAAGAACGTAATAGGGTACTATTTACCATCTAGGTATAGCTATGAAAGGACTCCCGCTACTACCCTATTAGAGGCATCCGTTTCCAGCATTAATTTAAGGTCTAGGTCGTAATAACAAAGGATTAGGGAGGAGATAAGTCGGTCCTTTAACTCCTTAAAGGCTTTTATACAGTTATCGTTAAAGATAAAAGACATGTCGTTCTTAGTTAGTCATACAAGAGGCTTAGCTATAACTCTATAGTCACGGATAAACCAATAGTAGAAATTATAAAAGCCAAGAAAGGACTGGATTCCTTTTATAGTATAAGGGGGTTTCTAGTTATAAATTACCTTAACCTTCTCTAGGTTAACTTTAATTCCTTCTATACTAACAATAAACCCAAGGTACTTTGTGCGTTTTACTCCAAATTCACATTTTTTAATATTAACTTATAGGCCTGCATTCTATAGTCTCTCTAGGACCTTCTTAACATAAACTTAGTACTTAAGTTCGTTGTTTAAGTATATAAGAATGTTGTCTAGGTATGCCGTACAGAATTCGTTAAGGTAGTTAAAAAGAACATTATTTATATACTGTTAATAAGTGGCTAGCCCATTTATCAGTCTAAAAGAAAGGACTTTATATTTATAAGACCTATAACAAGTATAGAATGTTGTTAGGTCTTCCGATACAGGGTTTATCCTAATTTAGTAAAAAGCTTGGCGGACATCAAGCTTAGTAAAGATTTTGGCCCGGCTTAGACGTGCAAAGGTTTCATTAATTAAAGGGAGAAGGTACTAATCCTTCTAAGTAATAGCGTTTAGCTTCTAATAGTCAATACAAAAACAAAGGCTTTTATTAGGTTTCTTTATGAATAAAATAGGGGAAGTAAAGGGAGCCTAGCTTAGCTTAATAAACCCTTTATAAAGGTTATTAATTAGGTACTGCTTTATTACCTTTAGTTCCTCTATAGTTTGCTAGTAAAGGGGGCTATAGCCTAGGGAGTTATTAGTCTCCAACTAAATCTTATAATTATAGGTTTAGTAGGGGGGTAGCATATCTAAAGCTGCTTTTAAGAACGCGTCTCTATGGTTTAAGAGGTAATTGGGGAGGAGGTGCTTAACTAATTCCTTATTAGTTTCCTCTACTAGCACTTCTTCCCTCTTAGTAATAATCCGGTTAATTTCATATAAACTAGTAGTAAAGACTTCATTGTCCTTCTAATATATATTAAAGTGGAAACCTATAGTACTAATTGCCGCGATATCTACTATAGGGGTATTATATAATAGTAGGGTTATCCATGGCCTTAGGGGCTTCTAGGGTATTAGTGTTGTCCTTACTCCTCTTAACTCTTATTGCATCTTCCAAAGGTTGTCCTTTATATCCTGTTAGTATGTCCTCTTCCCCATTAGCCAGATCTTCGTAATTTAGAAGTTGTCTACATTAGTGTCCATTCTACTTCCGTAAGTAGAGTCCTCCTCAACTGTAGTCCTTTGGGGGAGTATCCTCGTCGGTATAGAGTTCCTGCCGGCCTCACGGCGGGCATCTTCTTGGGCGAAGGCTAGGTCGCGGTTCCTAATATCTTACTAGTAGGTAGGATCAGCCTTCGCGGCTAACGTCTTGCAGTTAGTGCGGATTTCCCTAACAAAGGAGGGTAACTTTAGTCTATTCTCCAGCCAGACAAACTGTCTTTATTAAATGTTTAGCCAAATATTAAAGTAGGACATCCATTTTCGGCTAAAAATTATGTTATGTGACCCTAGGTCTAGGATGCAGAAGGGGATACCAAACTAGCGTTGTCCATTAATAGCAATATATAGCTTCAAAACGTGGGTAACTGGCATACCGGCTTAACCGTTATAGCCTTTTACTTAAACAGGCTTCTCTAGTCGGGTAGCATTTACATTTAAGAACTTAGCAATATTATTCGCACAAGCAGTGTTTATAAAGGTAAAGCTATTTGCTCCAGTGTTAATAAGGGTAGTTATATTAACTCTATATCCATTTTAAGATACTATACATGGAACCATAAAGTATTTTCCACCTATTAGCTAACTTAGATTAATCTCTTTAAGATTAATAGGATACCCTAGGGGGGAGTCTTTCCCTAGGGTTCTTCTTTTCCCGACTTATTAGACGTTTCTTCTTCCTTTATCTCCTTGATATTACCCATATCCTTTAGCTCTAGGTAGGACGTGGTAAAGTAACCATCCTTTCCATAATTAAAGCACGTGACCGTGGCAGGGTCAATTAGGGTATTATAACAAGCATTAGTTAAAGGTATGGTACGTAATAGGTTAGGCAAGGTTTATAGGTAGGCAGTTATAACCGCTTTTGGTATAAGGGCGGTTATAGTTTGTCTTCCAACGCTAGCTCCCATTAGTATAGCGGATAGGTTACGGTCGCTATAGGGCCGCTTTGGTTAATTAGAACAAGTATTAATTCGTTTTAGTTCTAAATCTAGCAACAAACATTAGGCTGCAAGTCTTTAGTAGGTTAGTAGGTTGTCCAAGGCTACCGTAATCTTCTCTTATAGTTGGACCGTTAGCTTGTCGTATAGGTCCAAATAATAGTTCTTAGGGGGAACCTGGCCTTTGCCTGCTAGGTATAAGAATTAAGTCTAGAACTTAGTAAAGGATTAATTTAATTTCATTATTAGGCGATTATAGTTATAATAGGCATCCCATACTTTATTTGGATTAACATAGATAGTAGCTAGATGCTATATTATCTTATTAATAGATATAAACCGAACAGGTAACTCGTCCTTAAACTTGGCCTAAAGGTGTCGCTGGGCGTCCCCAATGGTTTAACTAAAGAGGTAGAGTATTTTAGCTTCTTTAAAGGGGAAATGGTTATAGTTAACATAAAGCTTTCCTTATACCTAAATTCTCCAGTTCTTAAAGGTCGGGTCTATACCGTCTAATAATAGTGGGGGGTCAGGGAGCTTGACGGACTTTAATTACTTTGTTATTATATCTGTACTCTCTAGTATATCGCATTTAGTTAAGCGAATGGGTTAACTAAGGCTTCATAAAGGGGAGGCTGGGCTGTTTTATAAGGCAGTAAGGCTTTTTAGGATCTCCTTTAGAGTCTCTTATATACTTTAGGCTTAAAGACAATCAACCTTCTAATTAGCAGCAAGGGTACAAATCTACTTGTGTATACCTATAACGTTGTTATTGTCTTCAATTTCTAATCCTAACTGGATCTCGTATTCCTCTCAGGTAGAGGTAGGTCTTTTAGATAAGCTTGCTTTAGGTGCCATTATCAGCTTCCTAAAGTTTGTCAGAATTATATAATTCGGTTTCAATTCCAGGGTTCTTTTAGGGGTACAGGTCAAGTACAGTCTAGCCTATAAAGTAGGATATTATTAGGGCCTTCTTAGGCGTAGTAGTATGAGTTTTTTAATGTCTGAGTATAACGCGTCGACGCGTCGTTGCAGACGAAGGTCTTCTTTTAGGGTGGGATATTATTGAGGCCTTCCTAGGCAGTGTATGGAGAGCTTAGTATAATGTAACGGGCTCATACAAATGCTTCTAAACCGAAGCTTATAGATTGCTACCATACAAGAATACTAAGCTAAGGAGAAGAAGAAGAAGAATCGTTTAGGGGCAGTAGGTAGGCATATCGCGAGGGCCGCCAAGGCGCTAGTGGTAAGCGGGCCAATAGCGATTTTACATGCCGGGCATGGAAAATCCTAATTGGTTAAATATGGCCGGTGACGCGCTCCAGCACCGTCACACTTAGAGCAGTAAGAACTAGATAGACTACCATAACTAGGGGACTAGCGGGGAGAACGTTTATCTTTATTACTATCCTTAGTGTTATCCCTAGGTTCTAAATTAGCATCTAGGCTGGGATTAGAAAGTTAATAACTAAAGAGTTAGTATAGTTCCTAAATATGTTACTAAAGAGACTTACCTAGCCAAAAAGGCCCACGTAAGAGTGTAAATGTTGTTATTTATAAGAACAAACTGCTTACATATATGCTCCTAGACACTATATATCCTAGATTGCTGCGTCTCCACAGTAGTAGAAACCCTTATTAAATTAAAAAGGCTATAAGTAATAGAAGACATCTTCTGTCCCTATCTTTTACTATTCTAATATAAATAGAAATCCCTAATAACGCGTTAGAGCCGGTAAGCCTTACGTGTATAAATAGCGGGGATTTAATATAGTTAGTAAAGTCTAGAATAGGATAGAATGGGAAATACCAGAATATAGGTTTTTTTTTAGCTATAACAGTAGGAATACTTAGATCTGTTCTTATTAGAGTGCGGCATCTTATAGGCGTGGGACGGGTCTAACGTAAGTGCATAAACGCAACGACGGCAGTACTTTAGAGAAACCACCGTAGGAGTAATAGAAGTGGTCTGTGGTGCCAATAGAGTAGGGATAATGCCGCCGCCAGTTTAGGGACGCGCAGCACGATTACGAGCTATTGTAAGAGAACACTATAAGAAGTTAGTATTATTAAAGAAATAAAATAGGGATCCTGTTACCTATAGACACATTATAAAAAGAAAACAGAGTAGTGGTGGAAAGAACAGCTAGAGATGTGGAAGCTAAAAGCTAAGATATAATAAAAAACAGTCTGCTAAAAGGCGAGACAAATGGTGTTATTAATAGAAAGACGCGTAAGAGACGACAGCTTATAAACTAGAAGAAATTAATATTAAGACGTTATTATTAGGACCCATTTTAGGTAAATGGGGATAGTAGCTAGTTAACGCGTTGTATAGGACAACCTCCAGATTAGCTTATAATAAATTCTTATAATAAGGAAGAAGAATCCTATTTAATTATTATTATTATTATTAAAGTTCTATTATAAAGGCAGTGTAAAATGCTATAGTAGAAGAAGAGTGGAGGAATAGAAGATAAAGTAAGGTTCTACGCTAGTAAAGAACTGGTAATAAGCCGCATTATAGAGTACCTTTCCACTAGAGAACTTCCCTAGTAGTTTTAGTTAGAACTCCATAAGAGTTTATTAAAAGGTGAAGTTTTAGAGGACTAAGACCCTTAAAGGGGAGGTAATTATAACGGGCGCTTCTAAAAGGTATATATTAGATAAGACAGATAAAGGTTTCACTAATATCCCACTAATATCCTAGAGGAAACATAGTTAGATAGATAAGGGGTAAAGGGTTTTACTAGTGTCTTAGAAGGATTATATAGGGAGCTGGTTCTCCTCTAGAGAAGAACTAGCGATTAGTCTTTAAATAGAAGAGTTTAGAAAGCATCTGTCCTTTAATACGTAAAGCTCGTTCTACCTTTAACTTACCTTCTACTTACCTAAGACTCTTATTCTACACTGTTGATTAGATAATCATACGTTCTAGTTAGACTGGCCTCTTACAGTATTATAGAAAAATTAAACCGGCTATTCTCCTAAGGGGATTAGGAAAGATTTAAATGTAAAGGTAAGAATGTAGATAGGGAGCTTAATAATGGAATAATAGGGTATATTGTATAGACAGACGAATCCTTGAGGGAAAAGGAGGAGTCTGTGCGAGGTAAGGAAGGGTTTTCCCTTAGGCACGTGCAGCGCACGTGCCTCACAGGCGAGTCACCCCTGGGTCGCCCCAGGGTCGCCCGTACCTTGCGGCTATAACTATCTACTCAGGTTTCACCTGACAGATAGAACGAGGTTAATTACGTGAATATTAAACGATAAAACACCACGTATTGGAAGCTATATAGACGATATATTAGTATTAAAAGCTTCAATTAAGTTGATTGAGTTGATTTTTGGGGGGGTCTTGGCATTAAAACAACGCTTTTCCCAAAAAGGAAGGGGAAATTCAATTTTGCGTACATAGATGTATATTTTTACATTTCGCACTATGGAACACGTTTCAAGTGCAACCCTAGTATAATGACACTGAAATAGATATAATAATCATTTTGTTGAAGAACATTATTCGGGGCTGGCAAAGTTAAATCCAGGGTTCCAGAGTCACGGGGATTCGCGTTGGTGTGGCCAGTCTCATTTTAGGTTGGCCACTGCATTTTGAACCTTGCGCTATGACATCCATAATATATCAATAACGTGGCCTCCCAAGGCCATTGCGACGCCTACAAGATATCTTATTGCAGTATTTATACGCTTGTGTTCAGGGTTATATACTTCCATCCGAATAGCCAAGATTGTGTCATGGCCCAGTGTAAGGCTCGGGTGCTCTCTGACCGGACAGGTCAGACGCCTTGCGAGCAGCCCTCAACATCCCTCAATGGGCGTCTATGTCCATTTCATTCCAGGCAATGTCAAGGTTCGATTTGATTACATCCAAGAAAATAATGCAGCATACTAAATCTATTCCAGCGCTATACAGAGGATACAAAAGACGGAATCTGCAACTTGACGCCCTTGCTCAATCGACGCCAACCTACCTAGTTAAATCTAAGGTTCCCTTGGTCAACCAGACCTTCACAGATGTTGAATCGGAAGATACTCTATGGCAACTACATAATTACCTTTTCAAGAGATACAATCTTCTGGAGTCAGTAATCCGCAGCCGTAAAATTCACCACAGCCATTTCTTCGCAGTCGACAATGATTACGGTCATGAGAAGTTCCTTGCCCAGCTCCAGAAGGAAAAGCACACCACAGCCCGCGCCTTGGAAAGGCTTGGACGGCGAACGGCAGACGTTCTTTACAAGCAACAGAAGTGGTTCAGATGGGTACGGCAATGCCAAGACGATGAGGAGTCTCGCCGCGAGAATGAAAGCAGGAAAGTCAGGCTTGAGGCGCAACTCTTTAAGCGCCATCAAAAGGAAATCGAGCAACACCATAGAGCAATGAAAGCACGGGAAGAGCAGAAACAGCAGGAAGCTTTCCTAGATGAGGCATACAATCAGAAACTCTCTGAAATGACCGAAGAGGAGCAGGATGAATGGGATCCTGTCCAAGATGTTGCAGAGGACGAGCGCAGCAACTATATTGACCTCATCAAATATTTCCTAATGCTGAAGGACTCGGAATCCCCTCAGACACGGCCCGAGGAAGAGGCTACAAATGCGAATCCTATTGTCGAAGAACCCGGGAAAGGTAAGAAAGTGTCTAAAAAGAAGGGGAAGAAGATCAAGTCGGATGCCAACCTTACAGAGCATGCTGCTGCGCAGGTAAAAGAGCGAAGAGCGTCAAGCATTGAAACGGAAACGCAAGCTCAAATGAAGAAAAGGTTACAAGAAGGGGTTAAATATAATCATGACAGAGGATTGTATCTCGTCGGTACCATCGAAAACCCTATCGAATTAAAAGACCGGTCACCACCCATGCCAGATGATGAAATAGAAACTTTATTAAAGGAGATTGCAGAGATCAAGAATCTTTTATTTTGCAGATTGTTATTGTCACATGCGGCTCTCTTACCCGCCGCGCTAAGAGCTAATAGCATTGATGAGTTTTTGGATGATAAGGAAGTGACACTAGAGGACTTGCGAGACCTGTGCCTGAAAATCGAGAAGCCAGGACTCCAAGAGGTTCGAGACGCTTGTGCGGATCTCGCTCGACGAGACGAGGAAGAGGACAATACTGGAAATGCAGACGGAGACTATGAAGACGAAAATCAAAGCGATGAAGATCAACTGGAATCATATACCGATCGTCGCGAACGCTTACAACCGGTGCCCAGGTTCTTCAAAACTAAACGGGAAATGAGGCTTCAAAGACAGCGCAAACGATATCAAAAACTTGTCGGAATGGATGATGCTGCAGCCTTCATTGACTTTGGTGTTATTGACGACGAGGGAGAGTACAGAAAGAAAAAGATGCGTATTAAAATATGGTAAGTGCACAGCGCCGGGGTTACGTACAATATGTCCATTTGGATCACCAAGCATCGCCATATTTGACCGAAAACGGTTGAATAATCACCGTATTGTACTGAAGTTCCTCAGAATATCTTTGCGGATACTTCATCATTTCTCTAAAATCAATTTATATCTTGGCAGCATGTCGAAAACTGACATTGTTTTATTTAGCGGCCGGTATATCTACAACTATCCTAGCGAAAGAGCTTTGAACCGTGGCGGGTGGTTTCATTTCTGTATTATTGCCAAAGACTCTGATCTATGCGATGTGAGTGATGAAACTAGGAAGTACGGGATGGAAAACCGCACACTAACGGTAGATTAGGCTATTGAACTTTGTCGGCATTGGGATGAGTTCTTCGAATTGAATGTGTTGGCAACCTATCAGTATTTCCCTGCAGCTAATTGGATGATGTGGGTTGGTGACCGGCTGAGACTACAATTGCTTTCATTTGTATGGCATTTATCAACGTCGCCTTTGGAGCATAATCTAATGGTTTCAGGGATTCATTCCATATTTCCAGAGCGAAAATGCGGATATGTTTACTGTGTACTATCAAACAGGATCATCTCGAGGCAACACAAGACGTTCTCACCATATCCGAGAAATGAGGAATTTTATCTGCGGCCATATCAAGCGAAATGATGCTGCGAGTCGTCGCTTGATTCAATATCTCACAATGGAGACTGCTCATCTCATAGTCTTAGTCCGTGATGCCAAGACCGGGCGTACATTGATAATGCCCCCCAAAGACGAACTGTGGCTCATCCGCGAAAAGGTTGGCCTAGGAAGAGCATCAAAAAACGAGTATAATGTTCTCAGCCAAGTTGGGCCGAAATTCTTCGAACAGATGGACAAGCACAGACGATGGCATTTCGGATTTAACGACTATTACGATATTTACGTATGGGATCCAGTACCAGGCAATCCTTTTTCCTGCCTGTACAACAAACTGCAGCAGGTGAGTCAAAAAATAGCCTATATCCTCCCGATATCACATACTAAATATATTAGACGCTCATCAAAGCCAATCGCCTCTGCACTACGCCGGATTACTATAAGCTCGCATCTCCCATCTTAAAAACGCTCACTAGAGATCCTATCACCTTCAGGGTACGGACAATCAAACCGGGTGAAAATGCGGAAAGCATATGGGATGTTATCAATCATCCAAAAACAACTCTTCGAGGCTGGAGTGTGGATGGTAGAGAGGTTTCGTTGGGTAATGACCTGAAAAGGTGTGTTTATAACGAGGCCGACGCTCTGGAAGACCGAATTCTTTTTCCTGAAGAATTCCTTGGGGAGATGAAAGACAACTTGTTCAAAGAAAATCCAAGCGAAATAGTAAATTTTGAGCGCTCGGGACCGAATATCGATCCTCGGAGATTTGCGTACGACCTAGATACTGACGAGGAGTTATCCGAAAATGAATCAAACTCAGAAGATATTTCCGAGGGCGATAGCTTAGGTTCTTCTTGCGAGGACCTTGAACAAATCGAGGACGGCGGGGGGGGTGCCGAAGATGAGAGCACCAGCTCTGGCATGGATATGGAGAATACCATGACGCTTTTCAACCAAAAGTTTATGCAGTCTTTATCCTTCCATAATCGAGAAGATCGGATGCGAGAATTTGTGAACGACGCTGACGTTCGAAAAGATGTCGTCGTAGCGCGTTTGATGGACCAATTTTCTCACAAGAGAAACTACATTGATATGAGCCATGACAGTTTGGACCGGGAGTTCATGCGCTTCTTAGACCGTCAGAAGTCAAAAAGTGAGTGAGAAAGAGATTAAAGCACAGTGCACATACACTTACGGCTAACGAGGACCTAGTATTCAAGGATTGTTGGCACAAAGCTGATCTAGAACCTGGAGCATCAAAGAAGTATTCAGAACTTCTAAGGATGATCAAAACCATGGAAGACTACCAACTGTCGCAAAGAATGACAGGTCCATTTGAGATGCTGGCATTCCTAGGCATGGCGTCACGAGCACACGGACATCGTCGCATTATACCGGATGCCTTCCAAGCCTATGCTGGGATATCACTCTTTTTTCAGTCAGATTTCCTGACCTCCGAATGGGGCAAAGAATTCGAGAACTCGTTACTCTTCGACCAAGGTGAAAGAGCGAAGCATCTGCCAGACAGAAGGACGTATAACAGTAACACAACCATGCCAGACGAATTTTGGGCAGAGTGGGATGGCCTTCTAGAGAAATACAAGAACCATGAAGCGGATTCGAATGACATCTATCCATTCGAGTGGGACATGGCCATACGGCCCATAATTGCACATTGTGAGTGGAATTTATATTCATTCTGTTTACCTCTAAAGCATAGCCACTAACACAACGCCGCCTCAGTATATAAAAGCGGCGTAATATGCAACTCCTATTCAAGCAGGGTTCCCGGCGAGGCTATAGCTGCCGCTGAACCCTCCCGGCCAATGGACCTCTACATTGACTTTCGGCGCCAAATTGAGATCATTAAAATACCGCGGGAGATCCAGGACCCGCGCCTGGTTACTCGCGAAATGCTCCTTGGTAAGGCTCGCGCCTTCACTAACACCCATGGCCCTCGTACCCGCTTTGCGCTCCTCCGCCTCTGGTCAGCGCCACATTTCTACCCACTCATGATCGGTTGGGATAGGCGGCACACGGTTACTTTTTACGACGCCGTGGGCCGCGCGTGGGAGTGGAAATTCATTCCGAAGGATATGCCATGCAGCGAGTGGTCAATTCACAACCAAGCGCGACTGCGGGTTATGCCGTATATGGCAGCCTTTGGCGAACAGGTGATTGTCAAGCGCGATATGTATCTGGTGATGGGGAAAGATGAGGCGGACTTGAAGAAAGTAGCGGCGGGCGTCACGTGGGCTGTGCAAACGGAACCGTGGAGACTTGAAGTTGATTTTTGGAAGAGCTTTATTAATGTGGATTTGGGATTTCTAGAGGGGCTGAACGAAAAGTGGTTGGATTGATTGTTTTAGTTCTCGTGCTAGTATAAGATACATGGCATCGGAGTTAATGCATCCAAATCGAGAGGCTTCGTCCAATGTTGCGGCACACGCGCGGAAACAGGGAGATGCGGAAGTGTGTGATACGGTCGCTTCAGAAAAGGACGGGTTTATGTCAGAAACTATGATCTAGTACAGAAATTTGCCGAATCCTCACCTGTTTAAACCACTTTTCTATACCCGCACATGCCACTACCCATCCTCCATACTAACACATCGCCATTGCCTATTTTTTAAAGCTATTTAAAGCATATATTTTTTCCTATTGTAGTTAGCGCCATAGCATATAGGAGGAAAGCTAAATCACCTAAGAATACTATAAAGAATACTTCTAAAGCGCCTTAAGAAGTAGACCTTACCGCCAAACCTATACCGCCTATATTAATACCTCCTACTACTATAGAATAGTCTAAAGGCCCTTAAACCTTTCTTTTAAATCTAGCCATATACGCTAATAGCATAATGCTATTTACTAACGTTTTACCTATCTTATTTGGAGTCTTTAAATTCTAAAAGTTTATTGCTAAAAATACGCATTAAGCCAGTAAATATTACGGCCTTCGTTCCTTCCAGCTTAATTAATTAACTACTATTATTTTATTATTAAGTCTAAAGGATCCTATAATACCTAAAGAAGTTAATAATATAGATAATGTGACGGTTCGTCTACATAGCTACCATCAAGGCGTCGTCGGTCACGGATCAACGTTGCCCTAACATTGCCCCGACGACCGAACATGTATATAGCGTCTACCGCGCCCCTTTCTTTGAGCCCTTACCTTAGTCTACTCATAATATAGCCCCTTATTGTTGCCTAATCTATCAAACCGCTCCCACGGGAAGCTAGCCGTGACATTAGACTAAGGTTATCTTCAATTAACCTGTAGAGGCGATATAATACTAGGTCTAACGGTTAAACGCATAGCCAGACAGAGAGCTGTTCTACTACCATGACTATAGACTAACCACCCTACTAAAGCCCTGCATTAAGCAGGCAACTATAACAGCGGATTAAGCAGCTGAAAGAAGAGACTGCAGCAATTAGATTAAAAGGATCACCCCAACTACAACCCAAGAAATCAAAAGAGACACTATAGCAAGAAAGAGTGTATTAAGGCCTAGTGCACTAGAGATAGCTACTAACCTAGCACTAGCAGGGCGCAAGGAACCTATAGACGCAACACTTAAGCCACTAGAGCTCCAACCGTACTATAGCGAGACGGAGCTTTTGGACAATATAAAGAGCAAATAGGACCGTCTTATAGCGTAATCGGAAGACGACGAAGACCCCGTATACTTTAAGATGGAGACCAAGAGAGAGTACACGGCCGCAACCACCTAAAAGCTATCTGAGATACCTATAACCGAACTTATAGAGGAGCTGCGGCTCTAGGAAATATAAAGAAAGGCAATAAAACAGCAGATTGCTATACTATAGCGTTTTACAAACAACCATATATATAAAGCTCTTAATGCGAAAGAGGAAGCTTAAGCGAAGATGGCAGAGCTTAAGGAGCACCTAGATAATAGGATAGATGAGCTCCGCGAAGCCAATTAGAAGATATTAAAAATAGGCCGCAAGGTTACTATACAAGCCCCAGATCGGGAAGATAGCGAGTAAGGAAGTATACCGTTACGGACAATATAAGAAGGGACATCACTCTCTTAGACAAGCAGTGTTGCGGGTTTAAGACGCATGGTAAAGTTTCTAGATCCACCTACGCTAATAAATAGGAAAGAGCCTACCTATTATACTTAAAGCGGCTATGTATAAAACAAGCTTTAATCTAATACAGACTAGTTTTATTAAGATGACCCAGATCAGAAATAAGATGTAAAGGTAGCGTATATTAAGACACGTATAGGCGGCAAAGCTTATAACTACCTCTTACCCTACCTAGAAGTAGAGCGTGATACGGGACGCAACCCTACCAGCAAAGAAGTACTTAAGTTCCTAGAGAACGTCTTTAAGAACCCAGATTGCCATATTAAGGCCCGGCAGGAACTTAAAGGCCTTAGGATGCTATACCTAGAAGACTTTAACAATTTCTAATCTAACTTTATATGGCTAGCAAATATCTTAAGGATGCCACAAGATTAGTAGAAAGAGGAGCTTTATAATAAGCTTTACAACAACCTACGTATCTAAATAGAAGTTAAGGTAGTAGACAAAGACTATAGCTTCTAGGCTTATTATAAGACTGCCTAATAGTACGCCTAAGGTTTAAAGCAGATAGGTAAGGAATAAAGTAACTATAGAGTAGCCTAGGCTATTAAGAGAGCTTCTACTAGGGGCGCTAAAGAGACCAAAGGTCCCCCCCCCTCCTAGCAGCCTCTAACTCTAGCACTAGCCGCAAAAGCGCCAGTTACCTATTTTAACTATGGCAAGTAAGGATACTACTCTAATAACTACCCAGCGCTAAAGAAGACGGAAGCTAAAGCAATTAACCAAAGTAAAGAGTATAAGATAGTTACTAACTTATCAGAATTAGAAAATAAGCTGCTCTAGGAGAAGTCTCCTACCTAGAGCAGATTGGAGCAATTAACACAGCGCCCGTATAGCTAAAGGAAATCTTAGAAGGCGTAGCCCTTACAACGCTATACAGGATCGCGCTAGGCGGCGTAGCTCTTAATATAATAAGCCTACTTAACTCTAGTGCGGGCAGAGAGGCTTTTATACACCATAAGCTACTACTAATTATTAAGCAATGACTGTAACCAAAGCTCTACAAGATTAAAGGACGAGGGGTTGCTATATCTGGCCACAATAACTAGCAGACGGATATAATTAGATAGCTCTTTAAGGCTAACCTAGTTATAGATGGTCGATAAGTCCCTATATAGTTCCTATTCTATAATACTAGCCGCTATAATCTTCTTATTGGCCGTAGGTAGTTTAAGAAGACTAGGGCCCTTATTAATTGCAAACACTAGGTCTTAGTATGGCAAACTAAGAGGAACTACCATAGTAGGCAGGACGTAATTATACCAAGAAAGGAGCTCCTACCCCCGCCAATTAACAAGAATTACCAGAAAGATGCAGATTAAAGGGATGTACTACTAGACCTAGAGCCTAGGCCTACCCCCTAATATATCCTTAAACGTATAGTCGCGATCAGCTAACTCTAAGAGAAGAAGTCCTCTACTAAAATTAAGCTGGAGGAATAGGCTAAGCTAAAGCAAGCCAAGCGGGCCTTATACGACTATAAGTATACTTAGAAGATTAATACCTAAGACGCGATTAAGAAAATAGAAGACCAGCTCCACCCTAGGCTAGCTCTACTATTAAAGCTAAAAAAGAGGAGGCCTTTATTTACTAGGGAGTTTAGGGCAGTAGACATCGCGCTACTTAAGGTAAGAAACTTCTTATAAGGAGCAAAGCGTAAGGACGTAGTAATTGGATATACCAGTCTCTACAAAATAGACTAGTTAATAAAGAATAGGAAGGGATAAGACGCCCTACCTAACAACAAGGAGGAACTTCGCCGGCTTATCTATAAAAAGCTGCCGCAGCCCTACTAAGAATATACTAATAGCTTCTTAAAGGCTATATCTAATACGCTACCACCGTATTATAAGGGATTGGACCATAATATTATTCTTAAAGGCGATAGCCGCAATTTAGCCCCTAGCCTACTATATAATATATCACTAGAGCAGCTAGAGCTTATTAAGGTTTACCTATAGGAGCACTTATAGAAGGGGTTTATAGTACTAAGCAACGTACCCTTTATAGCTCTAGTCCTATTTGCCAAGAAGCCTAAAGGGGGGTAGCAATTCTATATTAACTTTTAGAAGCTTAATACAATTACTAAGAAGGACCGCTATCCGCTGCCATTAATTAAGGAGACATTAATAAGGCTATTAAGAGCTAAAATCTTTACCAAGCTAGATGTTTGGTAGGCTTTCTACCATATACAGCTAAAGGAAGAGGTAGAGGAGTTAACCACCTTCCATATAAGGTACGGATCGTATAAGTACCACGTCCTACCCTTTGGACTATACAACAGCCCTATATCCTTCCAAAGGTTTATTAATAGCGTCCTTTTTAACTACCTAGACAATTTCTGTATAGCCTATATAGACGACATCCTAATCTATTTAGATAACCTGCTAGAGCATAAGATCCATATTAAGAAGGTCCTATAGAGGCTTTAAGAGGCAGGCCTATAAGCGGATATTAAGAAGAGTGAGTTTAGCGTTACCGAGATGAAGTTCTTAGGCTTTATTATTAGTACTAATGGGATCGCTATGGACACTAATAAGCTAGCTATAATTAAAGATTAAGAGCCTCCTACCTCCATAAAAGGAGTATAATCCTTCCTAGGGTTCTGCAACTTCTACTAGGCCTTCTTAAAGGATTACGGCCGAGTTGCATGACCGCTTAGTAAGCTCATAAAGAAGGAAGCATAGCATCTACTAGGGGAGGAAGAGCTTGAAGCCTTTAAGCGAGTTAAGGCCCTTATGCTATCGGGCAGTATAATAAAGCACTACTTACCGTTTTAAGACACCCGCGTAGAGACTAATATAAGTGACGGAGTAGTAGCTAGGGTGCTAAACCAGCTATAAGACGATAAGACCCAGAAGCCAGTAGCCTTCTTATTAAAGACGATGTCCCCTAAAGAGATGCGGTATAAAATCCACGGCAGGCCCGCTAGGCAGACCTACTAGCTAATTTCTATATGCGGATTACCTATAGGCCAGGCACGGCGAATATAGTGGCTGATAACCTATTACGAAAGCAAGAGGACCTAAAGACGCAGAAAGAGAAGGATGTAGCCGCACGTACTATATACTTAATTAACCCCGCCCTTATAATTACTACACTAGAGGCAACCTCTAAGGACCCCCCAGTTGCAGCAAATTGCAAATAGTAGCCATACGAGCTAGTTAATCAGATACTTTAGGCCAATCAAACTAGTAAATCGCTAGTAGGGCTATGTTAGCTAGCTAAGCAAGACCAAAAGGGCTAAAAGCTCCAAGGAGGACTACTTACCCGCTTTAGCAAGCTAATGGTCCCTAATACTGACTACCTCCGTACCTACCTTATTACAGAGGTATACTCTCGCTAGGTAACCGCTTACCTAGGCAAGACAAAGACTAGGAAACTTATGGTAGACTAATACTATTGGCCAGAACTACCCTTAGACTGCAATACCTATGTAAGAAACTATAGGGCCTATAGGAGGACCTATATACCCTAGGATAAAACCCCAAACCTACTACACCCCCTACTAATTGGTAAACGCTGCTAGCAGCACGTCTCTTTTAATTTTAAGTCCTTCCTAATGGATAAAAAGGGCTTTAATAATATCTTTATAGTCGTTAATTGACTACGCAAGAGAGCCTTCTTACTACCCTGCTATAAAACTGCTACCGCAGCTAACGTAGTAAACCTATACTACTAACACGTCTAGTACGTGTACGGCCTTCTAGAGACGGTTATATTAGATTAAGGACCCTAATTTATCTTAGCCTTTATAGATAAGCTATGTAAACTAACCGGCGTTAAGCAAAAGCTCTCTATATCCAGTTACCTATAAACTAATAGTAATATAGAGGTACTAAACCAGTACATTAACTAACGCTTAAGGCCCTTTATTAACCACTACTAGGATAATTAGTTAGAGCTCCTCCCCTATATGGACTTTATATAGGCAATCTTACCGCACGAATCTACTGGCTTTGTACTATATAAGCTAGAGCTAGGATTTAAGCCGAGGCTTTACTTTAACTGGGAAGAATATATATAAGCAACCTTAATACCTTATAAGAAGCTAACACAATAAGAAGCTTAGGCTTTTGCATATAGGACCTAGGACGCAGTTAAATAGGTAAGAGATAACCTAGTAAAGGCCCAAGAGCGGTAGATAAGGCAAGCTAATAGGCATTATCGCAAACCAGACTTTGGAGTAGGTAATCAAGTATACATCACTAGGAAGGGCTGGGCTACCAACCAACCAAGTATTAAGCTAGATAGACAGCTCGCAGGGTCCTATAAGATTCTAGGCATAAAAGGACACTTATATATTATTAACCTACCCCTAAATATAAAGATGTTAAACGTCTTCTATGCTAATTAACTATAAAAGGACCTAAATAACCCCCTGCTGGGCCAAAATAGGGAGCCAAAGAAGCCAATCCTAATTAATAGCGAGCCGGAGTACAAGATTAATAAGATCCTTGCTAGTAAAACCTACTATAGAAGGCTACAGTATAAGGTTAACTGGGTAGGCCACAACCTAGACGACACCTAGTATAACGCAGACAGCTTTATTGGCGCCCCCTATAAGATTAAGGCGTTCCACAATAAGAGACCCTATAATGCCAGACCACCCGTATAGCTGTTGCAATAGCTAGAGGTGTATTACAAGGACGTAGATCTAGAGCCCTTAGAGGAAGATAATAAAGCAGGGAAGGATAAAAGGGCAAGACGGACAAGGAGAGCCTAACTATAAGAATTAAGGGCGATCCTCCTGGCTTAAAGGGGGGTGATGTAACGGTTCGTCTACATAGCTACCATTAAGGCGTTGTCGGTCACGGATTAATGTTGCCCTAACGTTGCCCCGACGACCGAACATATACATAGTTGTCTACCGCGCCCCTTTCTTTAAGCCCTTACCTTAGTCTACTTATAATATAGCCCCTTATTATTGCCTAATCTATTGGACCGCTCCCACGGGAAGCTAGCTATAACAGATAAATAGCGTAAAGTAGAGGGAATAATAGACACACAATTAAAGTACGCGAGGAAGGCTTTTTAGGTTAATCTTATAGTTAAATATAAGACCGCTGCTATACCTATTAACGCGTCTACTAAAGCTAGAGGTACTAAATTTACTACAGCTATTAATGCGGCTGTTAATACACGGCTTTAAGCGGCAGGTCTTCTAACCAAAGTAGTGGCTAATGAGAAAGTAGGGTTCTCTAGTAAGGATCACAAAGGTATAGTAGAGGAAGTTATTAGTAAAAAGAAGAGATTAACTACCATTAAAATATAGAAAGAGGCTGCTAAACAACGTAATTATAAAGAAGCTAAAGGCAAGCATCTATACCCGCTACTTAAACGTCATTACTGCCTTTAATAGCACTATAAGAATAAAAAGTATGGCGTTATACACTGTCTTAAATTTAAATTAAAGCACTACCTATTAAATTATTACCACTAGGCGCGCTAGTTAGAAGCAATTAAGTAGAAGAAAGCTATACTTAATATACTAGATCTACCGCTACTATTAAAGATTAGGTATAATAAACATATATAGGATAGGGAGGATAAAAAAGACATAAAGGTATTTTTAGGCAGCTATAAGCACCATTAAGGTAACTCTAGTAGCACGAATAAATTAATAAGCTTCCCCCTAAGATAACGGCGGCAATAAGGAGAGGCTTATACTATAGTTATATAATTACCAGCCAATCCTATTCCGCAGTAAGACCAATTAGTAATAGTAGCGGTTTTAATAAACTAAATATAGTAGCAGAACTAGTAGATAATATAATAGGTATAGAATATTATATAGGCGGCAATACCTCCTTCTATACAACTAATTATTGCTAATAGTTATTTTATCGTAGACCCTATACCAAATATAAGATCCTTATTAGTGCTGTTATTATAAAGCGCTCTATTAGTTCTAGCTTTATCCTCTAAAACGCCTACCTATTACTATCTACCTTTAACTATACCTATAAGCCTACTACCTAGTAGCCCTACCCGCAGCAATATTAAACAATTAAATAGTAAGCTTGGTGCCTTTACTAAATAGCTATAAAGCTATTACCTAGTTATTGCTAACGCCTTTACTAAAGCGGAGTTAATTTTAATTAAGGAGAACTATAATTTTAAGTTACTTAAGTACGCGCTACTTAATAGTAATATAGGCTATATAAAGCTATATAGGATTGGTTTAATATATAGGCTTATTAATCGCATAGTAGACTACTTAGAAGACTTTAGAATGGATTAGCAACGTTATAATACTATAGTAGAGGCCTTACTTAATATCTTAATTAGCAAGCACCCTATATAGATGTATTATAAAAAACCAGACCTTATTCTTTTTATACTACCTCTTAATTCCTACCTGTAAGAAATAGCCTTTTACCCTCTTATTAAACCCTTATTACTCTACCGCATAGCTTAAAAAGTTACTAAAGTTATTCTATAGTTTAGCTTTAAATTAATAAGCATGCAGCTACTACTTTAAGTTATAAAAAGAAGCTTTAATTAGATTAAAATTAGGTAAGAAAGGAGGATGTGACGGCGCTGGGGCGCGTCACCTAGTCAGGGGTTCGCTTAGGGCTTGGCTTGTGTATTTAGACGTGGCCTCACCACCTTCTCTTGCTCCTTACCTTGATATCTTCGTAATACAGCATTTGTTCAAGCACACGTTGCATTCGTTCAAGCTTTGGTTCAGAGGCATTTGTTCGAGCCGTGCGGCATTTGTTCAAGCCGTCACAGAGGAAGATATTTAAGCCTAACACTAGTAGTATTGCAGAGGCGTTAAACTTCCTAGGTTTAAGTAAGTAATAGTATTAAACACCTATCCTTTATAGACACTATATACCTTATTACAATAGATTAATATATTATTTATTACTAGAACTAAACGAGGCTATAGATAAAGCTGCATATAAGTAAAAACCTTATTCTTTATCCACTTAATAAATATTAGCCCATTAATAGCGCCCTAGTATATTAACTAGCTAGGTATATAGCCCTAACAGGTATACGCTGGCAGCAAGCTTTATCTTTTAGATCTCTTTAATTCTAATATTCCTTCAGCAGGCTTATTAATTAGCACCTATTTATACTTTCTATCTATTATCTTTTTATTATAAGCTAATTTATTAATAAAGATAAACTAATTGCGTCTATAGCTATAGATTTAAATAATCCAGTTATCCCTTAGGCCTAGGTTATACTATTATACAATTATCCTTATAACCTTTCTATTCTATTTTCTTTACTTTAATCCAGCCAACAGTATGCTTTATACTACTATTATATTATATTTGTTATATAGAAACCAAAGCATCTCTTTAAAATAGGCGTCTAGGCTATATAAGAGGTATTTAAGGAGGCCTTAATTGGTACGCGTTTATTAGTAAAATTAACATTAATATTACCACCTAACGTTATATATCTAGAGCTTTATCTATAAGCAGTAGTGGCCTGCCATTCCCCCTAATTAGTAGATTAATCTAGCTGTACCTCTTTAAATTCGCCCTCTAGCGTTAAAGAGTAGATTAAGGAATATAGGTCTTAATTTCTATATGGACATTGTCATAGTTAAGGTTAATCAGAGCTTGTACAATTAACTTCTATTTGGTTGACTAGGCGGGCTTGCCCATGGCTTTAAAAAATAGGCGACGGCGATGTGTTGGTATGGAGGATGGGTGGTGGCATGCGCGGGTATAGAAAAGTGGTTCAAACAGGTGAGGATTCGGCAAATTTCTGTACTAGATCATGGTTTCTGACATAAACCCGTCCTTTTCTGAAGCGACTGTATGATGGGGATCTCTCTGTAGATGGTCCAAGCTTAATCGCTCAGCCTTGGCCTTCAGGCCATCTTTCACGTCGCGCATCGGACAATTCCATCTTCTTCGCCTCAATGCCACAGCTCTCCAATGCGCCCGGAGGAGTACCCAACCAGTCCCAGCCTACCATGGCGGACAAGCTCGTCCTTCACCATGGCCATGGTAGGGCTCCTTTCGCGGGGCTTCCTTCATGGGCTGAGCAGAACAGAAGTCAACGGGCTGGATGGGTTTTTGAAGTTACTCGACCAAAGGAAGAATGTTGAGGGGAGGGAAAGAGGTTTGATCACAGGTACGTAGCAGTATTTATGGTAGTCTTGCGCAAATCTGACCTTCATTGGTAGTCTCAAATCATGTCTCTGTGTACGTATGTTCAACCGGTTTTAATTTACGTTCACGATTGACGGCATCCTGCTGACGCTCGCCGGTGTGTAGCTTGGATGATCCATTGGTGTGGGGAGTTCTCCCTTTTCGATATCTTCGATCACCAGATAATCTGAGATGGGGGCTTGGGAGCTATGATATATGCTTCACTAACAAGTAGTAATACCTAGCGCCTAAAATAATCCCGTATAACTGACCAGTCTTCTGTAGAGCCCTCTCTACGTTCTTCTCCGTTGGCCAGGTACTGCCTACCCACCGCTCAATGCATTCACAGTTTGGAGGGCTTTTCCAACCCACTATGACGCAAGCCATCCGCCTTCTCTCCAAGGGACCGTTCATCCACTCCAACAACCCTCCAGAAACACCAAATCCGTCTATCGCAAGCCCAGATTTCTCTGATCCTTTCACGTCTGGCCATCTAACTTTCTCCACAAACGGCAGCGATACCTTCCCCGCACCGTCGGCCTATCTCAACCGGCGGCACAGCTGGGTTCATATATTTCCGGAAGGGAAAGTGCACCAGAAGGAAGACAGGACAATGAGCTACTTCAAATGGGGAGTGTCACGGCTGATTTTGGAAAGCAACCCATGTCCGGACATTGTGCCGATATGGATCGAAGGGCCGGATGAGATCATGCACGAGGCGAGGGAGTGGCCGCGATTCATCCCGCGGCCGTTAAAGAGGGTCAGCATCACATTTGGGGAGAAGTTGGACGTGGAGAAGGCGTTTGGCGACTTGCGCGAACGGTGGAAGCGGCTGCATGAGAGAGAATCGAGCAGTGTGCCAGGTGGGAAGCTACACGTTGGAGTACTGACGGACGGGCTGAAGTACGCGAAGGAGGCGGTTGATTTGAGGAAGGAGTGTACGATGAGGGTGAGAGAAGCGGTGCTGAAGGTGCGGAGGCAGAGAGGCTTACCGGATGAGGATCCCAAGGTTGGACTAATGGAAACTTATCGTTGCGAAGGCACAGGAAAGAGGGAGGGAGAGATGGATGACGGAAGCTGGGTGAAAGATACATAAAACGAGAAAACGAGTGTAAAATTACATCTGAGGCTTGGCGATGGGATGCGCAGCAAGGGCAGGCGCTAAAAGCTTGGGGGGGAAGTTTATTTACACTCGAAAGAAGAGACGGTATGGAAAATGTAATATAATCACAGGAGAGAACAATAGAGCAAAATAGAGCATATAGAGCAAATATAGTCAGGCGACGTTGTCAGATTAGATCAAGTTATGATGCCCTCGTCGACTGCCTTCCCCAGAGCCTGATGCCTAGTCGATGAAGAAACCACAACTTTTCGCGAGCGGGCTTCTAGCGTCATCAGACTTGGGCCTCAGTGTTCAGGAGCAGGCCGCGAAAGCCAAAAGCCATCGCACAAGAGAGTCTCAGGGGTTGCTCTATCATCACCCAACGACGATTCACGGCATGGCTACTCAAGTTTGCGACGCGCAGAGATGAATAGCAACGAGTGAAGGTAACTGGTGTGGGAGAGCATAGGAGCGGCGTGGATTATTTTATGGCATGCGCGGCTGAAATTCCCTCTGGGCTGGACAACCCACCAGGCCACAACCTCCCCTCCCGGTACTTAAACTGCGCTCCGTCCGCACCAAGTGGGCGAGACACGACGCAAGATCTCACCCGCCATTATTACGCTTAGTCAGCTATCGATAGGGCCCGCCCCCGACTCGCGCGCCTTCATAAAAAAACTTTGCCGCAAAAGCCCACGCTTGTGCGTCTTCTGTGCGTCCAACCACACACACGCTTGCTGACTGTCCAAGCCCAATTCGCCCAATTCCACAAATACGCCCGATCCTTACCGCCCGTCCTGCATCGGCCAATGGAAGGTCCAGACGCCTCGTGGGTTCCGCAAAGCCCTGACCTCTCCGGATGTCACTCCAACGACCTCGGGCCTATCCACCCTCAACACCAAGGCTACCGAGGCTCAATCTCAAACTCCACTCCTTACTCTCCTCCAACCTCCTCTCCCCACAACAGGTCTCAAAGTCAATATATGCCACGGTCAGTGAAGAAGGAGGAGCGCGATAACGATGACGACTACTACCCCAACGCGTCGTTGTCCGCAGTTCCCGACGTGAAGCCCCCAAGGGTGCGCAAAGCCAAGCCCGAAGGCAATGGCGCCGCTTCTGGGAATGCCGGAGTCCTACTAGGCACAGAGCACATTGAGGTCAAGACTAAGTTTCCAGTAGCGCGGATAAAGCGCATCATGCAGGCGGACGACGATGTTGGAAAAGTAGCGCAGGTGACACCTGTTGTTGTTTGTAAGTTTGCCTTAGCACTTCATGCCATCCTCTATTCTTGATTTGCTTCGAAAGAGTTCCAGAATCAGTTCAGAAACCTGAGTCCTTTTCCCAATCCCTTCGGAGGGCTTCCACTAACGTCTGTGGCCTCGCAGCGAAAGCACTCGAACTCTTCATGATCTCCCTCGTTACAAAAGCTGCCGCGGAAGCTAAATCACGCTCCTCGAAACGCGTTTCCGCCGTCCACCTCAAGCAAGCCGTCACCAAAGATGAGCAATTCGATTTCCTCTCCGAGATCGTCTCCAAAGTCGCCGAGGCGCCTGCCGCGGCGGAGAAGAGCGAGGACAATGCAATGGAGGTCGAGGGCAAGAAGCGAAAGGGCGGCGGGAGGAAGAAGCGGAAGGCCGACGATGATGACTTCTGATTAGGGATAGGGTTCGGTATTACGGCAAGGGTGGGCGGGCTGGGAGATGGGCAAGAGTTTTCGGAGCTATAGACCTGTTTCAATCCTCTTGGAGTTCTCTGTCTCCTACTGCGGTCACAGGCGCGGACTAGAGCTGGGGTTAGGTGTTTACCATGGCGTCTTTTGGAGGAATGATACGAGATTTTTAGCACATGGTTAGCGGTTTATGGTGGGCTTCTTTCTTCATATATGGGTATCTTGCATAGGGTCTGGCGTCCGATTAGTATTCTGGCTCTCTAACATACGTTTTAGCCTGGTGCTTGGCTGTGGAGCTGAGAGTCAGCATATCTATATATTACTCTACATCCAAAAAGGTTATTTCTAGACTTTAACCTGTAACTGCCATTCACCATAGACGTCCACCATTTCACAATCTGGATGAGCAGATAGGCCTTTAGCATATCTTGAGAACACATGTTAAACCTGCTGATCAAACAGTGCATATTGCTGAAGACGCGGTCATTAAGCTCCACGGATCGAACGGAGAGCGGGCCTATATACGGCCTTATCCTATTGCTAGGGCAAAGCTCAGACAGTTGTCGCGACCTCCTCCACATTGAAAATTTTGAAACTAGGAATAGATTGCTCTAGTCTGCCGAGAAAAATCCAAGACGCAGTCTCCGTCGCTCAACATCTAGCCATACGTTATTTGTGGGTGGATACCTAATACATCTTGCAGGACAACAACCATCGCGAGTACTAGGAGAACGAGTGCGCGAAGATGGCAGTCACATACGAAAGATCCTATGCAACCATTGCAGCAACACATGCCGCAGACTGCAATGCTGGATACTTACCTTCACTACCCGCCTTATAACCTTTCAAATACGCAACTCGGGGTACTAATAACCTCCCTAAGACCACCTATCTCCGCTATCCTCCCGATAACACCAATTTCTTTGCCTACTACGCGCTCATCTAACATACGTGGTACTTTTAAGAACGCATTTTAGCCAGTCGAATTCTTTACTGCTCACAATCTAAATACGTTTTCGAATGTGGAAATAGCGTTATGTGTGAAGATGCCTTAATAATAAAGTTAACTAAATCCACTAAAAGTCACGATACGGCCATATTGTTAGGCATAATTCATAAGGAGTTAAAGCGCGAGCTGGCTCAGAATACGATAAGTCTCATACCGGATTATACTTCCAAACATTTCACTCACGTGAAGGATACCCTCCCAGTTCTTTCTGGCCTTGCAAGCAGGATGCCTGGTGACCTTTGTGGCCCCTACCTCACTAGGCTGTCGGAACACAACTTGGGCAGGCAATTGCTATGGGAGTTTGTCAGAGGCACGCAGTGCACTAGACCCCAGATCTACATTGCCCCTCCTTCTCCTGGGCGTCTAGACGCGGCGAAGTGGTCTGGTTGTCGGATCACAATTCTGACGGCAGACATGGCTTTGATCATCGGGACGCCATCAAAATAACTGATGCCACTTGTTTTCCGCATCCAGATAGCTGTAATCCTATGGGTGAGGTGACCTCGGAATTTCTTCAAGTGCACTACCAGAGCGACTTTCAGGGGATCCACTTCGCCCACGACAACCCAGCCAATGATCGCTGCCTTCTGGCTTGTAACGATGAAATCGACTACTTCACAATTGACACTACAGATGACACAGATATCTCTCAATTCAATGCTGCGTTGCATCCGCTTATTTCCATACGTTCACCTCGGAAGAACCTATGCGCAAAGCCTGATTTTGAGGCAATCCGACGTGAAGCCTTAGGCGCTAGTCAGAATAGGCATTGCCGAATTCCTTTCGAATTCCTTGGTTTGATGGGAAAGAAGACGAAATACTGACGATTATTTGAAGCGACGACGACATGATTATGGGTCTTAGTCAGGATAAATATACCTTTTGTATCCTTTGATCTTGCAATTAAGTCAGCTTGAACTTTTCAAGGAAGACTTTTTGTCTGAGATAGGAATTCTGCAGATGCAAATTATCCCTTGCATTAATAGTTTTTCTATTTTCGTTTTTGCCTTTCTAAGTGTCTGCACCAGCTTAAAGGTAGCTTTCCACTAAATAGGCTTCAATATGGATATAAGAATTAGTAGGTATTTCCTACCAATTTATATATCAGTACGCTTGGCGCCTGTCTCATGATTCATCGTTCTTCCAAACCCTTTCTGGGAACATGACAAAACCCCTAATGCTCATATGCTAAATATATAAATGGCTCAGAATTGATCTTTGAGGTAATTTAATATATTACTAAATCTATATTACAGGACTTTAAACGTTCACACAGAATCACAGTCACAGGCTATCCTTGGTAGTTACAGGGGGAAACGGAAAATGAGATTATATATACCAATAAATATTTACCTGTCGCTAGACCTACGATCGTGCTTATCCCATTTTTGCATTTGAAGCGCCAAGACTTCCCCAGTCGATTTTTTGACGAACGCGTTTTCGCGAAGTCAATATTCCCAGGCTCACCACCGCGCAAACCCCCGCTCCTCCCACCATGTCTCTCTCAATACCAAATGCGCCAAATGCCGGCTTGTTCAAGCAAGGCTACCAGAAGTAAAGCCCCCCTACTCCTCCCACCACACCCCACTGCATCTCGGCCTTAAGCTAATATTGTACGCTAGCTACGATGCAGAAGATGGCGCAGTCCTCCGCAATATTGATGCGTGCCGAACTATTGCGCAGACGGTGCAGACCTCACTTGGACCGTATGGTCGCAACAAGATCGTCATAAACCATCTTCAGAAGATGATACTGACCTCAGATGCCGCAACTATATTGCGCGAGCTCGATGTCGTGCACCCTGCAGCAAAGTTAATTGTGATGGCAAGTCAACAACAGGAGGCGGAGATGGGAGATGCTACGAACATGGTAATAGTGCTGGCTGGAGAGTTGCTGAAAAAGGCGGAGATGCTTCTAAGAATGGGTTTGAAGACGAGTGACATTGTGCAAGGGTATGAGAAGGCGCAGGAGGAGGCGTTGAAAATCCTGGAAGGTATGCTATGTTATTAGATCATAATTGTGCCTAGCGGCGATTTGCGCTGTGCTAACGATACCACAGAGTTGACTGTTGACAAAGTCGAGGATATTAGGTCACAGGAAGAGCTGAGCAAGGCCATCAGAACAGTCGTGGCAGCAAAGCAATCAGGAAGTGAGGACATCCTGGCCAATATGGTGGCAGAGGCGGTGCTCGCAGTACTCCCGAAGAACCCAATAAACTTCAACGTTGACAACATCCGTGTCGTTAAGATCATGGGCGGAAGTCTTGAGCAAAGCAAGGTTGTCAAAGGCATGGTCTTTCCGCGGGAGCCAGAAGGAAACATCAAGAAGGCCAAGAAAGCTAAAGTGGGAGTATATTCATGTCCTATCGACATCAGCCAGACAGAGACAAAAGGCACAGTACTTCTCCATAACGCTAAGGAAATGCTTGATTTCACAAAAGGCGAGGAGCACCAGATCGAGAACATCATCAAGGAGCTCCACGACTCCGGTCTGCGTGTCGTAGTTGCCGGCTCTACCATTGGTGAACTTGCTATGCACTATCTCAACCGCTACAACATTCTCGTCATCAAAATTCTATCAAAATACGAACTCCGCCGTTTATGCCGTGTTGTTGGCGCTTCACCTCTCGCCCGTCTCGGCGCCCCTATGCCTGATGAAATGGGGTCAGTGGATGTCGTGGAAACACTTGAGATCGGCGGCGACCGTGTAACAGTGTTTAGGCAAGAGAATGAGACCACCCGGACCGCAACGTTAGTGCTCCGTGGGGCCACGCAAAACCACCTTGACGATGTGGAACGCGCAGTGGACGACGGGGTTAACGTTGTCAAAGCAATTACTCGCGACCCGCGTCTTGTACCTGGAGCCGGTGCTACGGAGATGCAGCTTATCGAGCGCATTACAAATCTCGCAGAGAGGACGCCTGGCCTATCGCAATATGCTATTAGGAAATATGGCGAGGCCTTCGAGGTCATTCCTCGCACGCTTGCTGAAAGCGCAGGGCTCGATGCTACGGAGGTTCTGAGCAGGTTATATACCGCGCACGCCGCGCAGAAGGGTCGTAAAGACGATGAATGGACAACCGGCGTGGACATTGAAAACGATGACAAGACGGGAACTCTAGATGCAAAAGAAGAGGGTATCTTGGACCTTTGGGTTACAAAGAGCTGGGCTATCAAGCTAGCGACAGAGGCAGCAAGGACAGTCCTGAGTGTGGATCAGATTATTGTTGCCAGACAAGCAGGAGGGCCGAAACCTCCAGGTCCTAACCCTAACTGGGATGAAGATTAGGGAGTTTGAATGTGCGTGTAGAATACCATAAATTTACTAAAATCTGTATGAGCGCAATGGGCGTTTGCAGTGTGCGTGACTTCGACCCCTTTGTATACTAATTTCCCTTTTCGGACAGACTATTGTGGCTACCAATGATCGCGTGCTTTATTCTGCCGTTCCCGATATCCTCACCGCCATGTTTCAAACACCAAAACTTTCCTATCACCGCGTGTGCCTTCGAAAGTTCAACACTCCTATCCCGCAACCGACAATAGCCATCCTTCATATAGATCTTCTCCTAATAATACTCTTTTAAAATATTTGGGACTGCAGGCCAGCATCTCACTTGATCTGCAAACGCATTCTCTTCGCTCGACACTGAACCACCACCACCCTTAACTCCCTCGCATCCCCATCATCCACCATGGCCCGCAACTCTGAAAAAGCGCAATCAATGCTCTTCCGCTTCCGCGCCGCGCAAGCCGCCGACCTAGGGATCCTCGACATCTCCCGGACGCGACGACCCAAACTGATCACGTCGATCGACAGCATCCCGACGTGCGAGAAGTGGCGCGGGCAGGTGCTGAAGGAGGTCTCGCGCAAGGTGACCAAGATCCAGGACAGCGCGCTGTCGGACTTCCAGATCCGCGACCTCAACGACGAGATCAACAAGCTGATGCGCGAGAAGCACATGTGGGAGGTGCAGATTCGGAATCTCGGCGGGCCCAACTACATGCGCGGCGGCCGCGTCGTCGACGCCGAGGGCCGCGAGATCCCCGGTGGCGGCAAGGGATATCGCTATTTTGGCCGCGCGAGGGAGCTGCCGGGCGTTAAGGAGCTGTTCGAGGCACAGGCGAAACCGCCGCAGGAGGATGAGAAGGGCGGTGGTGAGCGTCGCGAACTGCGGCAGAGGATCGATGCGGGATACTATGGGTATAACCTCGATGAGGAGGATGGGGTTTTGTTGGAGTACGAAAGACGGAAGGAGAAGGAGGCGTTTGAGAATCTAATGGCGGAGGCTGACGAAGTCGGAGAGTGGAAGACTGCAAAGGAGTGGCAGGAGTTGCCTGGCGATGCTGGGGATGGCACTGGTTGGAGGTTACCTACTTTGGAAGAAGTCCAGGAGGAACTGGTCGAGAGGAGACGAAGAAGACTGCTAGATAAGCTTGGCTGAGAATCTTGATGGGTATGTATGTAGGAATCTAAGTTGAGAATGCGCCGGGTCGAAACAATTAGGCTTAGGATGGGTCTGAGACTTTGCATTTTAGGGAGGATTGATACCACAACTCAGTGAACGAGAGTTCCTTTGTATTGAAAACGGGCATTCTTAAATTGCAACTCCGGAAGCTGACCTTACCGCTTATACGGTATGTCTTATAACAGCAGTAAAACTGTCTTGACCTGTTCTCCCACGTGAAGTTTCGCTGGCTACCTTAAAGGGAAACATGAAGCACCATAGAAGAGCATATTAAATCTCGTTTACAGCATCCTCGACAAGGTTCACAATTTAGACTCCTTTCGATTTGTAATGATACCGATTACATAGCATTCTGGTCCCAACGTGCAGCATGCCCAATGCTTACCGCAACCGCCATGAAACAGACATTACTCTCATCGTCCAATATCCCACAAATCGAACACCAAGTTTAAAAAAGGGACGAAAAGGTCAAAACAAGAATAGAGGATCGATTGAAAATATTTTAGACAGGGAGGACAGGAAGAGAAAACAAAAGGAGAGGTAGGTTCATAATGCACAAGGGCAAAGTCCCGGTGTGCCAGACCCAAAGCCCACTCGAGAGAGGTTCCAAGAGCAAAAACGCCGTGCCTAATCCCTCCACCATGGCCACCTAGACGGAGCCAACCCAAAATACAAGTTGCCAAAGAGCGTGAGAAAGAAGGGGAGAGTACCAGCGAAAGAAAATCATCATTCAAATGACAGCGGGTTAACGCCTCAGAGATAAACAAATAAAAAAGAAAGTAGAGAATAGCCGAGGACGCAGGTGGTTGAATAACCAGCGCCTTAGTTTGTGGCTTCCATTTCTGGTTGCTGGCGGATCTGACTATTAGGGCCGTACGAGTTTGAACGAGAGTGCGATCCGAGAGAGTGTCCAATGGAATGCCGGCTAGTGTGGCTGCCGTGACGGCCCTTCCTAGATAGAGATCCCACATCGTGTTTGCCTAATGTGAAGCGTTAGCACCTAATCAAACGGATGCTTATCTAAACCCTTGGACTCTTGGAACTTACCATCGCAACAAGCCCGGACATTCTCCAACCTATCTGCATCCCTCTCTTGTTGCTCAATGACTTGCCTCAGATCTTCTGCAGAGTCGTGTGCGACAGAAGGATCATAGACGGAAGCCTCTTGCATGCTAGACCTACTTCTACGACTTGAAAAAGACCCTCTTAGGGCCGAGTTTGGGCGAAACATCCCACTCAGACTACTCAGTCGCCCAGACATGGAGTTGTGGTTCGGTCCCAGTGACGATGCTCTTTGTACAGCTGCTGCTGATTGGCGATGAGCTAAGCTCGCCACTTGTCGTTGTGGTGAAGATGTCCGGTGGCTTTGGTAGGATGAAAGCGACGCTCGAGATCGTTCAGTTTGTCGCGAGGAAGTACGAGTGTAGGCAGGGTTGAACTCATGAATGTCTTCGGGATTGACATTGCCTCCCTCATCTCGCTCTGTGCCAGAACGAAGAAGTAGATATGAGAGAGCATTAAACCAAGTTTCATGTCTTTGTCCTGTAGTTGCTGTGAACTTGATGCTTCGCCCAGGGGTGATGACAATGAGACTCTTTCGGTGCAGCCCAGGAGGCATAGGATTGTCATCCGTGACGACCTGAACCGCTTCGATGGCTACACTCTTCGCTTTCAATTGAGCCCTTCCGGCCGTCGCAGGGTCTTGTTCACTCCAGTACAGCGTGCGTGTATAGGGATGGACCCAGAAGAAACGGCGATGCCGATTTTCTGACATATCTCCTCGTCCAGCCTTCCGAGTGTACTTCCACAAGAACTCTCCAATCATGGTCTGGGTGATTGCTTGGATCATACGAGGATCTGTGATATTAGGATCAAGTCCATCGTGTCCAACGGTGTTCCTAGCAATATTGAAGCGCTGGTCCAGTTCAGAAGCGAATGATGATACGGAAGAACGCCGAGTAATAGGGGTTGAGACCCCGCTTCGGCCTGTATTAAATCGTGGCCGAGGGGTTGTGCCGCCTTTTGATACTGGACTTGGCATTCCATTCCCAGCTGAGTTCCGTGTTGGAGTGCGTGGCCTATTCTTGTACGCCGATGCTGGTATGGCTGGTGGTCCCATAGATCCTGGTGAAACGGCGGGCGCTGCGGGTATGGCAGGTGCCAATGGAGCCTTCTGCGCAGCCGCTGCGATTACCTCCTTGTGATCCACTGGTAGTGGAGGAGGCTCTATTCCCCGGTTGCGATTACTACCGGCACTTCCAGGCCTTCGTGGCGTCTTGTAAGGATCGACTGCAGCAGCGATGTGTTGCGGCTTCTTAGGGCTGGGTGGCGGGGAGCTGACACGCTTCTCAGTTCCTGCAGTAACAACAGTTGCCGAATGCTTTTGACTCCTAGCAGCGAGTAACTTGTCGATTTGGTCCGCTGATACCATTGTCTGCGTACCCTCGTCTGTAGTTCTAGTATGTAGAGGTTTGACAGCTAGGGCAGGGCCGCTTCCGGCTTCACGCTCCGCTTGCGCAACATTACCAGTAATTGGTGCAAACGGGACACGGCCTTCCTTAGTGGCAGGTGTCGATTCGGCATCTCCAACGGCCTTTTCAGAAGTCTCACTCGTGGCTTGCGGGGGCTGGCTTGTCTCGTCCTCTGCGATCTGGGTTGAGGGCTCGGAGGATACTCTGCCCCAAGGAAGGACTGAGCTGAAAAATCCCATTTTGGGCTTCGTGATCTCTAACTCAGACGCGGTTGTAGGCCTCCCCCTCAATTCTTCTCTAGTCTGAGATGATGTAGTCGCAGTAGCAGCTACAATAGGTCTCCGATGAGCCGTCGCTGGTCGCGCTGGCTCATGAGGTTCAAAATCTTGTGAAATAACGTCGGAGAAAGATAGTAATGCCTCTTCGAGAACTACTGGCAGGGCACTTGGAACAATAGGGTATTCTGGCTCTGTTTCTTGTGCAACAATAGCGGAAATCTCATGTGTTGGCATTGCGGGCGCGGTGGCTTTGGGAGGTCCAATGGGTTCAGTTTGCTGCGCGGTAATAGTAGAGATTGTTGAGATAGCAGGTTTGGCTGGCTCCACTGGTTGTGTTTGCTGCGCTGTAATTGATGAAAGATGCAACGGAGGAGATGGGAATTGTTCAAGCGTAGGAGTGTCTGGCTCAGTATGCTGTGTTGAGATCGTAGACATGCTGATGGGAGCTGCCTTAGACACCTCTGGCTCTGTTGCTGTTGAAACATGCGAGACCACAGGCTCACTTGAGACAGCCGAAGTGCTAATGGAAGTAATTTCGTCCTGTGGCAGCTCTCTGAGCTGTGGCTGCTCAGCTTCCGATTTAGCAGGCTGTGAACCCTCTTCTAGCTTGTCCTCGTGAGACCTTAAATTCTTGCCAATACCGGCAAGAGCTGCTCCTGTTATATTAGATGCGTTGGCAAACATGCCATTCAGTTCCCAGGGCTCCGTCATCATGCTAGAGTCAACCATCCGCGGTATTGGTTCATCCATTGGCTGAAGAGGGGATTTGCCAACAGCAGACTTCCGCAGCGCTTCGGGCGACGGTACTGGGGAAAGAATCATTGACCTGCTCGGAGTTCCATCAGCAACACTACCGTCCTCACTTTCGCCACTAAGATTTCCAAGTTCCGCAAAGAGACTCTGGCCTTGAGCAGGTGTATTGAAACTGCTTATAAAACTCGACGGAGAATCCTTAGCTATGGGAGGAGTATTGGCCAACACCTCAGTGCTTGATCTTGTGCTCCGGCGATATCCTCCTTGTCTGATCTTGAGACGGTAGCGTGGATGTTGGGCCTGAACCGGCGTTCGAACGTCCATGTCGTCTACTTCATCACCAGAAGTTGATGCTGTGCTCTGGAACGAGCGGCGGTTTCCAGCAATCGTAAGGGGCGAGGGCCTCCGATTTAGTGGATCTGCAGAAGCTCCACCTTCAGTCTCCGTGAGGTCATCGCTGCTGTCACCATCGAGCGTCTCTGCTCCAGTCTGGAAAGCGTCTGTTTCGGTTGTAGTGCCTTCCCGTTCATTGGCAGTTTCGAAGGCATCCGAGTTCTCAGTTGCGGTCTCGAAAGCCTCGTTGCTGGTATCAACTGAGGAGCTGACTCCAGGAGAAGGACCCCGAGCTCTTGCGGCATTAGGAAAAGCACCAGGAACCATACCTGTCGACCTCGGCCGTCTGCTTGGGGTCTCCAGGTCATCGTGCTCTTCCCATTCTTCCTCGTCAACGATAATCTCCTGATTGCCATTTCTTACAGCGCCTAATCGATCAGGCCGTGGAGGCTTCTTGAAGACGTCCTTGTCATTTTGCTTTCGCCTTTTACCCGCACTTCCCAAGCCGTTTATGCCTCCATCGCGTTTTGTCTCCAATTCGTCACGGGCATCTTGCAACATTCGCTTGAGCTCGATCTTTTCAGTCTTCTCCCGGTGAATGTTGTTCTTGAGGTTTTGGATCATACGATGAGCATGATGAAGCGAATGCTTGAGCGTCTCGGACTCAAGCTGTCCGTGCCTTGGAGTTGCTTTACTCGGTGACGGTGGCGGTGAATGCTCAGGCGTGATGATGTCACCATCTTCGCCGGCATTGTCCGATGAGGTATCCTCTAAACCATATTGATCTTCGGATCTCGCGCGATACGCTACAGCCCTAGCTAATTCTTGGTTTTGAGAGGCAAGTTCGTCGATTTTACGCTGTAGGGTTCCTCTTTCAGTCTCGCCCATGCTGACATTGCGTCGCAAACCGGAAATTTCAGATTCATGATGCTTGGAGGCTGCGGTATGGTCCTCGTTGAGCTTAGCATAGATCTGTTTGAGCTCCTCGAATTCCCGCTCGACAGCAGACTTCTCAGATTTGGTCACATTTAGACTCTGATTCAGCCTGTGTTCTCTGTCTGCTGATTCCTTTGAGGCCGCCTCAAGCTCGCGGACTTGGGTTTCTAGGCTCCAGTTATCGTCCTTCAGCCTCGACTCACTCTCATCTAGGGCCCGTAGTCGTTGCGTTAAACCTTCCACCTCAATCTCCAACTGCGATCTCTCAAGATTGAGAGCTTTTAAAGCCTCATCTTTCTCAGCTAAGACCGCTTGTAGATCACGGAGCTGCGATAGCAATGAAGTGCTAATCTCTGTTGCCAGTGTGATATCGTGGATTCGGCTTGGCTGTTGATTTCGCTGCTTTCGTGAGGGGACGCTAACCTTGGACGGAGAGTGCTGAGCCTCGCTGGAATACACTGAAGCACCAGCAGTAGCATCAGAAGCCTCTCCACTCGGGACTCTAGATTTCGGTAGAAAAGCTCGTGCTGTTTCCCTACCTACATCATTAAACTCCTTCTCAAGCTCTACCAATTTCTGACGCAATTCCGGCCCTATCTCATTGTCCTCCTGCTGCTTTTCAACGTCTTTCAGTCTCTCCTCTAGTTCCTTCCGCTGTTGCACGAGCGCATTTCCTAACTGCGATGTCTCTTGCAACCTTCGAGTTGTTTCCGTTAGGTGCGCTTGCAAAGCGCGTTTAGTCTGAGAAGGCGAGCTACTCGAATACAAGGAGAATTGCTGGATGTCAAAGGCAGAATACCGGTGCCTCTGCGTGTCTTGCACCGAGCTGGAAACGAAGGGATCAAAGCTACTGTGGTCCTCGACAGGCAGCGCGCCGGACAGGGGATTTGCGGTTGTTGCCATAATTGAAGAAAGTGGACTGAGACGCTCAGTTTCCCATCGGGCACAATACCGGCTTAGTTTAAACGTGGAGGTGGTCGTGGTGCGGCACGCCGAGAGGGACGAGGGTTTCGGCAGGATTAAAAATGTGTCGCGCGGTAATTAGATAGCTAGATTATACGGTCGGAGCAGAAAATGGTGGGCGAATTGGAAGCTGCAAGAGGTATATTAAAACGAAGGTAACAGAAGAGCACCAGTTAAACAGTCGTAATTCACGAGGTGACAGGCGCAATGCGCGCGATCAGGATGGCAGGCGGAGGAGCTGGAGTTTCGGATGGTGAGGTGAGGAGACGCGAGAAAAGCGGAGGCAAGCTCACCCTGTCAACAATCCACGCGTCTCTACAACACTTAGACAGATGGATTAGAGAGCATCATTAGACCAGTGCCTTAGACGAGGCAAGGACGGAGGAAGGAGGGAGAGCAAAGGAGATGAAGGAGGGATTGGCAAAAGGCGTTGAGGGCGGAAATGCAACAGTGTTGTTTGCGCTGGCGGTGGGAGCGATGCGTCAGTTAGGCGTGCAAGGGTTTGGCCAGTTCCAAGGCCATTCCCGGCTTGTCGGAGATGATTCAAGACTGTCAACATCGCAGAGTCGATTGGCTGCCCGTCAACACCAAAGATTGGCTATGTTATGCATTGCCGGGCGGCTACCTGAGCTTCGACCAAGTCGCGACTCTTCTTCTGATTGCGCCGGTGTTGAAGTTCGATCACAAAACGCCTTTTTTTCGTTTTACTGAAGCGAGACCCGCACATATATACCTACATTTCGCGGACGAGCTTTCCAAGAATTTCACAACTGAATATGCCGAGCAGCTTTTGCATCTTGCCCGATAAAGTCTTCACTTACTCAAGACTCTATTATCATAATTCGCTATCCCATGTAATGCTAAGGAAAATATCTGCAGTCCTAGCCATACTGTGCAAGCTGTAGATGAATGTCCGAGGTACTCCACAACTTAATGCATACAAGATCTTCATGTTTCTCGAAAGTATCCAAAACTATTTATAAGAGTATAACTTGGCTACTAAAAATTAAGTATATACTTCCACAGCGCATCAAAGTTCTTCGGAATCAAATATCCAAAGTAGCAGTTCACCTTTTTCCAAACCTCCCGCATTGCCAAGCATGTCATTCATTGTTTACTTAATACTAGGGACTAATCTTCACCTTTCTTTATTCAAAGTATGAATGCAACTTACTAGCGAGAAGAAAGAACCTCGGACCACCAGATTGTAAACATAAACAAGAATGTTTTTTGAAGCCATAGAACCAATGATCCCGGAACAAGCGCCGGGCCAAAAGTATCATACTCGCACTCTCATGCCCCATGGAGCTTAGAATTCATTGGCCATTGGGCTTCAAAGGCAGAGGTAACTACGGGGCAGGCCAGCCATTATCAAGTTCACCAAGCCATTTTAGATGATAGGTTTTAATATTCAGACGATTCTATTTCTTGCCAGTTTCAGGAACTAGGCCATGGGATATATGCAGGAACCATATTTTGCAGCAGGATATATCGTCGAGGACGTGATGCGTATGAGAATAAAGATATAAAATGTAGAGGGGGAGATTATCTAGAGAAACAACATTCCCTAACCTGGCCAGTTTTAGATCTCTTTACTGTACATTCAACGTAATAAGCCACGTGATCTCCTTGAAATGGTACGCTGAAGGGGATAATGCCAAGATTTGTGTTGGCTATCATGTAAAGCATGAAGCGTGAAATTGATATTAGAAGGCAGTGTGCCCGGGCGACTAGGTTGAAGTAGTAGCACGATTTTACTACACATAGATTTCAGTAAACACGCGGGTCAAGAGCTCTGCGCCTGTGAAATCAGTTAACGGAATTAAGTGGAGATCATAATACAATCTTATTCCACTCGGGGAGCGATAGCATCACAGCCGTAATTGGAGGTGTTTTCGTTGTTTTAAAAAACTGTCTAGGTAATTTTAACGTAGACTGTCCATGTGTCAGCATATATCTCTATGCTGCCGTACCAGGAACCCATAATCCCGGCCCAAAAAGAAACTGCGCCATTGCGCAATATATTGTCTCATTCACTCGATCAGAAGTATCTTGCCATGAAATCAGGCTAGTCACTCTCCAGATCCGTCGTCTCCTTCCCCCTCACTTAAGGCCTGGCCATCCTCTCTGGCCTTATCCTTGCTTCTCTGTTCTCGTTCTCGCTTCTTCTCTAAAAGCTTCTGCAGGTTCTTTGCGCCATTGAATACACCGCCAGTACTTGCTCCGCAGGCAGCGCATGACGGATCCTTCCGGTAGCGTTTCAGCGCACATGATTCGCAGAAGTAGTGACTGCATTTGGTGACGATAGGGTTTGTATAAGACTTTTTGCAAATAATGCAGGCAAATGGTATCTTCTCCAAAAGCGCATCGTCTGCGCCATCATCGTCATCCTCTATTTGCCCTGACCGATTGGCAGAGGCAACAGTCTTTCCCTCAAGCTTTTTCCCTTTATTTTGTATTTCCCAATCTCGATCTATTTTCCAACCTTGGGCATAATCCTCCCGAAAATGTGAGAACTTACAGCCATCACCAAAGCCGCAGAACCCAGTTTGCTTGTAATCTTTACACACGTCCGGTGCGTAGTCGGTAACGGTAATTGTGCGAATATTTGTGGGAGCTTTCATCGGCCCCACTTGACGATTGGGAGCGTTAGGATTCTTTTGGATGAAGGACTGGGGTTTCGCTCTTGTGGTTCCGAGTAGGTTCTGCGCACTGAGCGCATCTTTGGCGTTCTCGTCGAACCAATTTGAGTGTTTCGTGGCGTCGTTGCTGGCTTCGATTTTGGCTGACCGGTCCGCGTCGTACTTTGTGGTCCCTTCCCAGCCAGTCTTGGATTTTTGGTCTGCAGTGGATGATTTCAAGACAGCGCCTTCAGTCTTCCTCCGCTTAACCATGCGGCCATCCTCGCCTTCTTCTTCGGATCCGGATGAGGAACCTGAGGATGAGGGCGGCGGCGGCGCTGCTTTGCGTATGCCTTTTGCGGCGCGCTTTTTGAATACTGCGATAGGTTTATCCATTGTGAAGTGAGTATTGATATGGTACAAGTTTTATAGCTGTTGTTCTTGTTGGTTGAGTGCGGTTGCAGTTGAGTTGTGAAGTAAGGCAAGTGGCTGGGCAATCCGAAATGACAAAGCAGTGTGGCGTAACAATTCGAACTCCCGAAGGTACTGGAAAGTGGCTTCCAAACCTCTACTTGTTCTTCATCTTTCTCTACTCTTATTCAAGCTATCCTACTCGTATTGCCATTTTTGAGGTTGAACCTGGGGTTTTTATTTCTGCAAAGAGTAGCTGAATATCTCTGCTTGTGACCATTCGCACATTCAAACTTTCAAATTTTGAGTTTACAGGCTTGTAATCAATGTTCTTGGATTCTGGTATGTTTTCCCCTTGCTCGGGTGATGCAATGCCGAAGGAGGATAGGAAATTGCAACCTGTTGCTAGTTCCCGTGTTGGTATGCCGACCAACCTGAACACCAACTTTCATTGATGTAGCTGGTTTTATCTAGGTTAAGTCTTCGCGAATATGTTCCACTTATTGATAGTTTCTGCATTTTTGAATCTCCAACCTTTGCCGCTTACTTTCTGGCCATTATGGAAAAGCCTACGACGAACGGACATGACTTAGATGCGGAAAAGGTAGGCTCAAATGCCTCTGAGGTGCCAAATCCCCAAATGCGCCGGCTCGCGGGAAGGAATTTCTCAATCCTATGCCATCGAATGATCCAGCTGATCTTTGAACTACGTTTGGCTGCCGACTGTTTCGAATTCCACTCTACAAGGAAGGAGACTGCTAGAGGACTTATATAGCACGAATTAACACTAAGAATTGACCTTGTATACGTTCTGTTCTATATACTTACAGTCTCATTTGACGACGACAGCAACGATTTTGGTGGGGTTCACACGGGCCATCATATTGAGGCACCCATCATCGGTGCAAGGGATGTTGAACTAATGCTAAGAGCTTTAGGGGTCGTTCGGTTGCAAGTTCAGATCAGAATGAGGGCTTCAGAATGGAGTTGATCTGGAGCTCCAATCTGATTCTGAGGTGACTGTTCGGTTGAATTCCAGTTCAACTTGACTTCAGCCACA